>Ga0155559_1067_pt2 | contig 14242 bp, 11 predicted proteins | sample RifCSPhighO2_12_FD_107216 | JGI IMG/M metagenome (GOLD analysis project Ga0155559, IMG submission 107216) | Legionellales bacterium RIFCSPHIGHO2_12_FULL_35_11
CGTTTGGTTTTTGATTTACGTAAAAAGATAGAATTCACAATTAAAAAGCATACAACTATACAATCTAAGGTTACAGTTTTGCAAATGGAGATAACCTCAACTAACCAAAATGTAGAGATTAAGCATCCAGTTCCAGTTATAAGTCAGCCAAAATCTAATTTAAGAGACGTGATTGTAATTATTGATCCGGGGCATGGTGGAAAAGATCCTGGTGCAATTGGCATGAATCGTTCGCAAGAAAAACATATTGTACTTGCAATAGCAAAACGTTTAAAAAAAATAATTGATAGCCAACCTGGTATGAGAGGAGTATTAACTAGAGATGGCGATTATTATGTTGGTTTACGACAAAGAATGGCAATTGCTAGAAAGCATGATGGTGATTTATTTGTTGCAATTCATGCCGATGCTTTTGGTAATCATCAATCTCATGGGGCATCTGTGTTTGCTTTATCTCAGCGTGGGGCAACAAGTGAGGCCGCTAGATGGTTGGCTGAGAAAGAAAACTATTCTGAGTTAGGTGGGGTAAATTTATCTAGGTTGGATGATAAAAATGGCGTAATTCGCACAGTTTTAATAGACCTATCTCAAACCGCTGCTATAAATGCAAGTTTAAGTATGGGCAAAAGTGTCTTAAATAATTTAGATAAAATCACATCTTTGCATAGTAAAAAGGTAGAGCAAGCAAGATTTATGGTTTTAAAGTCACCAGATATTCCATCTGTTTTAATTGAAACAGGCTTTATTTCAAACCCTAGAGAAGAGAAAAATTTAACGAGTCCTTATTATCAAGCACGTTTAACAAAAGCAATTTTTGCAGGGATTAAAACATATTTTTGGAGCTATCCACCATATGGCTCGCTAATTGAAGCTAAAGTTCTTGGAAATAAGAAAATTGCAAAGCGAGATGATGTAAAAAAGGTTTATTGGGAGTTCCATTAGGATGAGAATTCAAAAGCTTTCTGCAAATATTGCTAATCAAATAGCGGCAGGAGAAGTCATCGAGCGTCCAGCTTCGGTTGTTAAAGAATTATTAGAAAATTCGCTAGATGCTAAATCAAAACAAATAGATATTATTTTGAAATTTGGCGGTTTAAATCAAATTAAAATCAGCGATGATGGTATAGGGATATTTGCAGAAGATTTACCTTTGGCTATTTCTGCTCATGCAACCTCTAAAATTAGCAGCATAGATGATTTATACAATATAACAAGCATGGGATTTCGTGGTGAAGCTTTAGCTAGCATAGCATCTGTTTCTAAAATTAAAATATCATCCAGACCAAAATCTGCAGAGCACGCTATGCAATTAATTAGGGAAAATGACATTGAGATAGTACCATGCGCGAGAAGTTATGGTTCAACTATAGATGTAACAGATATTTTTTATAATACCCCAGTTCGCAAAAAATTTCTGAAAACAGAAAAGCAGGAGTTTCATGCAATAGAGGACGTGGTTAAACGGTTTGCATTGAGCGCACCTGGAGTTGGATTAAGCTTAACTCATAACGATAAATTGATTTTTAGTTTACCAGCAGCTAAATGCCTGAGAACCCGTAATCAACGGATAAAAAAGATCTTTGGTAAAAAATTTTTAGAGGAGTCTAAAAGTATAGATATAGAAAGTTCTGGCATAAAATTATCTGGATTGATTGGTAGGCCGGAGATTTCACGAACTCAAAGAGATAGAAATTGGATATATTTGAATAACCGCGTGGTGAAAGATAAGTTATTAATACATGCCGTTATGCAAGCATATCAGGATGAAATAATGCCAGGCAGATTTCCAATGAGTGTATTGTATTTAGAGTTAGACCCAGCTGTAGTTGATGTGAACGTTCATCCGACAAAACATGAGGTTCGATTTCAAAACCCAAGGTTAATTCATGATTTTATAGTTTCTGCCATTTCTGAAAAACTAAATTCGTTAAAGCAAGAATGTCTTCCTTCAGCATTGCAAGATGATAGATTTGAGTTGGCTAATATAACTGAGCTTAAAAAGACATTGTACCCCAAAACTATGCTTTTAAGAATGCCACAAGATGGCATGAGAATTATAAAAATTTTAAATAGCTCTTTTGCATTCTCACAATTAACAAGTAGTGAATTTTATTTAGTTAATCTAGCAGCCATACATAATCATAGTTCGGCTAGTATTTTAAAAAATGCTGATTTACCTTTAATTGCAAGGCCACTTTTAGTTCCGGTAAGTTATGAGGTAGAGAGTGAAAAATACATAATTCTTGAGAAACTAAAAGAGGTGTTTTTGAGTTTTGGAATTCAGTATGATTTTACAAGTTTAACTAATATAGTAATTAGAACTATTCCAAGTTGCTTGCCGGCACTTGATATAAAGAAGTTATTTTCTAATATATCTTTAAAATTAATAAATCTTATTAGTAATTCATCTAAAATTGTCGAAATACCAGGGCAAATAAATGTAAATGGTGATCAAGATCTTCGATATTCCGAAATAATTCGCTTGTTACTTTTAAGTCAAACATTTGATGCATTACAATCTAGTAGTCAAGAGAATGATGCTTTGCTAGATTATATGCAAAAACATTGTTTACAAGCAAAATTTTCAGTTTTATTAAATAATGCTTTATGTATGGGTTTATTTGAAAATGTCTAAAGTAGTATTTTGCTTAATTGGTCCAACTGCATCAGGGAAAACTGATTTGGCTATAGAATTAGTAGACAAGTATCCATTTGAAATAATTAGCATTGATTCAGCAATGATCTATCGCGAAATGAATATTGGTACAGCAAAACCTTCACAAGAAATATTATCCACTGTGCCACATCATTTGATTGATATTATCGACCCAATTGGTAGTTATTCAGTTGCAAATTGTTTGAGTGATATTGAAAATTTATGCGAAGATATTATTAGTCGCCAGAAAATTCCTTTGTTAGTTGGCGGTACTATGATGTACTTTAATGCGGTGCAAAATGGTTTATCGCAATTACCAACCGCCTCTAAAGAAAATAGATTGGAGGTGTTGTCTGATATGGAGAAATATGGACTTAAATTTTTACATCAGCAGTTACAAGAGGTAGATCCTATATCCGCGGCTAAAATAAATGAGAATGATTCACAAAGAATTCAACGGGCAATTGAGGTATATAGAATTACTGGAAAGCCGTTATCAAGCTTAATCCTCGATAGTAAAAATAAACTAAATTTTGATTTTGTTAATTTATGCTTGGTTCCAGAGAATAGGTCTTGGCTACATAACAGAATTGAGCAGCGATTTAAAATTATGTTAACAGAAGGCTTAATTTATGAGGCAGAGCAATTGTTAGTTAAGTGGAGATTAGATGTATCAATGCCAGCTATGCGCTGTGTTGGTTATCGTCAAGTTTTAGAATATATATCCGGCAATATTGATTATAATTTAATGGTTGAAAATGGCATTGCTGCGACTAGACAACTTGCTAAAAGACAATTAACGTGGTTACGGAAATGGCCAAATGCAAATATATTTTTTGCTGATAATCAAAGTAATTTACTTGAAATTATGGAGTTAATTACCAAAATATTAGATAATCCAAGTCCAGGTAAGTAAAAAATAGAAAGTCTCGGAGATAGAGATGTCAAAACAAGTAAAACAAGTAAAACAAGTAAAACAAGTAAAAAATACTACGCATGAGGTTATAGTTAAAATATCAGATCTGCCATTAAGTTGTCCTACTGATAAAATGGAACTATGGAGTGCTCATCCTAAAGTATACTTGCCGATTGAAAAAACAGGAGCAGAAATTTGTCCTTACTGTGGGACGCGGTTTGTTTTACATGATGAATAACTCTATAAATTCAATTTGTATTGTTCGTTTATCTGCTTTAGGTGACGTTTTAATGATGGTCCCTTTAATAAGAACTTTACAAAAATATTTACCTGAGGCCAAGTTAACTTGGATCATATCTAATCCGGCTTATGAATTAGTTAAGAGCATTGATGGGGTTGAATTTATTGTCATAGATAAACCAAATAATATCAAGGATTATCTAGAATTTAATCGTCAAATGAGAAATCGAAAATTTGACGTATTATTGGCAGTGCAATCTAGTTTCCGAGCTAATTTATTGTATGGTTTTATTCGGGCAAAGCGAAAAATTGGTTATGATAAAATTCGTGCCAAAGACGGTCATAAGTGGTTCGTGAATGAGAAAATTACTTCTGGTCGTGATCATACCTTAGATGGATTTTTGCGTTTTGCTAAATCTTGTGGAGTTGAGAAAACTGAAATCCATTGGGATTTAAAAATAAGCGCGGAAGACTTGCAGTTTGCTAAAAATATCTTGCCTGACAAAGGGGAAAGACCATTAATTTTAATTAACTCTGCAGCAAGTAAGCCAGAGCGTAGCTGGACTGTGGAAGGTTATGTAGCAATCATAAAATATGCAGTAGAAAAATTTTCTGCGAATGTAGTATTAATTGGTGGGCCTAATTCGCATGATTTACAGTTAAGCGAGGCGATTACAAATAAAATTTCAGTTCTAAGTTTAGTAGGAAAAACAAAATTAACGCAATTGTTAGCCATTATTAGTTTGGGTGATCTGTTAATTTGTCCCGATACTGGACCATCTCATATGGGAGTAGCGGTTGGCACACCAGTATTAGCTTTACATGCTGTGACAAGCAGTAATGTATCCGGGCCCTATACTTTTCGTGATTTGTCTGTTGATTGCTATGATAAAGCAGTTGAAGTTATTTTAAATAAAACAATTGAAACCAATGTTTGGGGCACCCATGCGCATGGCATGAGCACTATGCAACTAGTGACAATAGAAATGGTAATAGATAAATTAAAACAATTTCTTACTCTGGACTTTATGACTTTTTCAAAAAGCACTCAAACGTAGGCCCTGCTGGTCTAGCTGCTACTCTATTCCTTGAACCTTAGGTAGTGCTACTGCTTCCGGTTGTAACATCATCTGGTATAGTGTTACTAGGAGGGCTTTTAGCAAGCATTTGTAGCAGCATTATAGATTCTGTTAACAGAATTTTTTCTTGTTCTTTTCGATTTAAATAAAGTTGATAGGAAATTTCAGAAAGCAGTACAGCAATTTCTTTTTGTATAGTTGCCGGGGATGCCGTATTTAATTGTTCGGCCCATTGTTGGTTACTTGATTTACTTGGATTGTATTGTCGCCAAGTAGCCATGGTAAATTCATTTAATTCTTGACTAACAGGAGATGAGCTACTGCCGCTGGACGGCATCAATGTTCGTTTAGCTAACATTCCATATAAATTAGCTATAGGGACAGAAGCTTTAGCTGCATAAACTCTTAGTCCTAATAAGTATTTAGCAAGACCGATTTTGGCATGCATGGTATTAGTAAGATCGACGTTCGATGCAACATTTCCTTCTGAGTCTGTTGGTGGGTAGGCTAATTGATAAAGAGTAGCATAGTCAGATGACGACATGGTTTCCACAGGAACTACGGCTTCCGTTGCATACCGAATAAAATCTTGTGCTTGGAGTAGTTGGTTATTTTTTGGTAGGCCATTTGAGCTGCTGCTTCCGCTTGAAGAACTAGAATTTGAAGTAGCATATAATAATGGCCCGATTAAATTATTACCATTTAGTTGGCTTAAGAATTTAGAAACATTATCGTAAGTATAGTAAGTAGATCCACCTGGTAAATATCCATTGTTTGTTACATCTTGTAAAACTGTAGTCATTACCTGATCTAGAGATAGACATGCGGATGAAGATGAAGATGAAGATGAGGATGACGATGAGGATGACGAAGAAGATGAATTCGATGCGCAAGTACTCCAATCTGGAGTGCCTATAATATTAAGAATTGATTGAGATACTGGATCAGATTGATAACTCTGTTGATCAAAATTGGCAACTACAGAGGCATTACTAGTTGAGCCAGGTGATTTAAAATCTTCAAATGTTAAATTAGCTTCGGTGTTAAATGAATCATATATTGTGTTTGATGTGAATGATTTATATAAACTATTTATTGGAATAGTTGCAAAAAAGGCATTTAATACTTGTTGGCCAGTTGCAGCTATCGATAACGTATAGTCTAACATAGCGGCTGCTGGTGTTGTATCAGTAGTTAGGTCATATCCCAAATAGGAACCTAAATTTTTTAAGTAGGTTGCAGTATCATCTTCGTCGCTGCTAGTTGAATCTTGAGAATTAGCGGTGTATACATCAGAATAAGTAGTAAAACTTAGAGCAGTAAAAATTATTATTAATGTTTTATTTAAGATTTTCATTCATCACCCTCTAGAGCTCGTTCGATTAGTTTTAGTCTAGCATCGGAAAAAGTTCTGGATAACAATCGCAGTCTTTCAAAAACGATATTTCTTTTTAGAAAAAAACCTGCATGATCGTTGCTTGATACACTTGTTTCTTCGGCATGCACTAAAACCTTAGATGCGCTACCAGGGTGCACTTGATCTATGGCCTGTAGAAGACGAAGACCTCTACCTGTTTTAATATTCCCAGCTAATTTTATAAATAACTCTTCATGGCCAAGCTTGTCCATATCAACAGATTCGATATCATCCAGTTGTTTACCAAGTTCTTTAAGCCCTTCTTCTAAAGCAGGGTTGCCGTCTAGACTCCAACTTTCTACACTTTCCATAAAAGTAATTACACGATATATAGATGGGTCATTATATTCGGACCAGTATTCTAATGAGGCTTCATGACTAAGATCAGGCATTTTTAGATACTCGTTTCATTTTCTTAAATATTATCATATATTAAGATAAGGAAAAGTCTACTAAAAGAAGGCAAATAATATGGTAAATGCACCAAAATCATCTGGCTCATCTCCAAACGAGCCATCAAGAGCTAAGCAGTTATTTGTTAGATTTTTTAATTATAGAGCCTGGATTGATTGGAATAGATCTCAATCAATATATAATTATTTTTCAAAGAATTTAAAGCAAATATTGATTCCACAAAAGGCAAATAAATCGCAGATCAAGACTTTTGAAGAAGTTGTTTCTGAGATGAAATTAACGGAAGATGATCTTAAAGTTAAGGAAAAAAGTTTGCGAAGATTATGTTATTTAATGATTATTGTAGGATTTCTTTTTTATGGATACTCAATGTATCATATGTTATATGGAACAGCATTGAGCGTTAGTGTTTCTTTCGTATTAATGTTAGTTTGTTTTACATTAGCTTTTCGTTATCATTTTTGGTATTTTCAAATAAAGAGTCGTAAATTAGGTTGCAGTATTAAAGAATGGTTTAAGGAAAGTTTCATGGGTGGTGACCAATGAAAAAAATCTGGCTTACCTTATCGATGCTGCTGACACCAATTTTGGCGTTAGCTGATAGCTCAATGAGCTTTACGCCACCTTCAACTGATTATTCCGTTATTTTCCTTGAAAATATTTTTGGTATTGTAGACGGGGTCCTGCATGGCAGCGGTAGCCAGATTATGGGTAATATGTTTGGAGTTTTCAACTCCGCTGTCTTAGCTCTGGGCGGAATTGTGGTCATGTATACCTTAATTGTAGGTACTATGAATACAGCTCATGAAGGACAAATGCTTGGACAAAAATGGTCCTCAATTTGGATTCCAGTTCGAGCAACTGTTGGTCTTGCTATGCTAATCCCTAAGTCATCTGGCTACTGTTTGATGCAAATTTTTATTATGTGGGTTGTTGTGCAAGGAATTGGTGCCGCTGATAAGATCTGGAATTCCGCGCTTGATTATTTAAATCGAGGTGGCGCGATTATGCTAGCGCAGATGAATCCAAATTCAACTACCTCTTCTTCTAGTACTGCTAACAATACAGCTCTCCAAAATATCGCACAAGGTGCAGCGATTATATTAAGCGGACTGGCTTGCATGAAATCTGTGCAAACACTTTTGGAGACAAATAGAAGCTCGTATTTAACAACAGCCAGTGCTGGCGGTGGTTCTTGTAGTGGGGTATTAACTACAGCTGTGCCTAATTGGGATTATTTTTGTAATAATCCCGTACCTGATTTTATTTCGACTGTAAATGTAGTTGACTATTTAAATTCCACAAGTAGTGGATTTGTTTCTGCTTGTGATAGTAAATATTCATCTTCTCCACTTACTGATGCTTATAAGGTCGATATGCCAAATTTTTCTACTAGCGCAACTGGTACTACATACACAGCTTTAAATGGTGTTTGTGGGACTATTAGTTGGAGTGATTTTGATGCAAGTAGCTTAGGCGTAGTCAAGAGTAATACTCTTTCTTGTAGTGATATAGATACAATTCGGCAATCAAGAGCAGTTGCTATTCAACAGATGTATTCAGATCTTACGCCAGTCGCTCTTGAAATGGTAAGTAATAATCCATACATTACCAACTCAAAAGCCGGCTCAAATGATCTGAACCCCGCAGCTAAATATCAGTTTGGAGTTCCATTGATGGAAAGTGGAGTGGTGTGTAATGGAGCGAATACAAGTTGTACTAATTGGGGGCCATCACCATCTCTTATTCAGCCAACTCTTTTAACTGGTTACGAGTTTCAGGATGCGATGATTGATTATGATGGAATAATGTTGCCATCTTTAAATATGGTCAATAGCATGAAGAGCGCACACTATACTAATAATCTTCGTGAATTTATCAGTGGTTCTGAGGAAGAGGGCTGGATTATGGCTGGATCTTATTTCTTTGATTTGGCTTATATTAATAATAATGGTCAAACAGTTGACTCTCAAAATAGCGTGGTTGACACAAATTCCGGCCTAAATAATAGTACTTTCGATTTAGATTCTATGTCAGATAATGGAACACTTGCCAACTTATTAAGTGACGATCAGTTTAAATACATAAAATATTTAATGGAAGGATATTTCGCGTCAGACACTGCTACGGTAGCCAGTACGACAAATGTGACTCCAACCGCCACTGCCATCCAGGACCAAAATTCTACCTCAGTCAATGGATATGTAACTAATGCAAACTTAATTCATCTTCCTGGGCAGCCTGGTTTAAGTACACCTACTTTTTCGCTGAATATGAACATCCAGCCTAGCGGAAATGCAATGTCATTCCCCAAAAAACAGTTTGACTGCGGAAGTCTGTTCGGTGCGTGCGTTGGTAGAGCGCTTGGTAATGCTTTTTATAATGATATGTTTCGTGGACTAATAAATATTTTGATTGGTTGGATTATTGATTTATTTAGTATGATACTTCAGGCATTCCTTTATGTCCCATTAAGTCTATTAATGGAGGCATTTAGTGGAGGAGTACAATTACTACAAACGACAATGATTCATCCAATAATAGCATTAGCTTACATGGGGGCATCTTTTATTAATACTTCTGTAGAGATATGGATAACTTTAATTTCTTTTTCGATATTATTTGGGATATTTGCTGGTGGTCTAGTTATTGTAGCAGTATCTTTAATTTTACCATTTTTGGCTTCCTGGCTTGGTGTTTTAGCTGGGGTAGGTTGGATTGATGCTTATTACGCGCCATTTGTGCCATATATGATATTTACTTTTGGTTCGATTGCTTGGTTTATGGCCGTAATTGAATCTATGGTTGCTGGCCCAATTGTTGCTCTTGGGGTTACTCATCCAGAAGGAGGAGAGGCACTAGGTAAGGCTGAGCATGCGGTTATGATTTTGACCAATGTCTTTTTAAGGCCAGCTATGATGATTATTGGATATATTGCTTCAATTTCACTAAGTTACGTCACTATATTTGTTTTAAACAGTGGTTTTTTGCGGATTATGCAGTTTTTAATCCCGGATGCAACCACGTATGGCAGTGCAGGCGATGATTACGCTTCAGCTGGATCTGTAAATACTGCATCAACTCCTTATATAAATTGGGCGGCAATGTATGCGTCTTTTTTCTGTTTAGTAACTTATACGAGTCTTTATTTAACTGTTGTGCAGAAGTCATTCACTCTAATTCATATTCTCCCTGATAAAATATTACGTTGGATAGGCGCACAGGGCGAGCAATATGGACAAGAAACTCAGCAATGGACAGAAGATGCAAAAGGACAAACTAAAGAGGTTGGTGAGGCAACAGGTAAGGCTAGTATGAAGTTAGGCGGCGCAGCAATGAGCGCAGCTGAGTCCGTAGCAACTAGCGGAGCTGAAGAGGCAGTAGGTGGAAGTACTTCTGCTGCAGCAGAAGCAGCTCCGGAAGCGAAATAGATGCATAGTGATGCCACCCAGGTTTTTGGTTGTTGTTGACACAATGTACAATTAATGGGGAACTCACTGAGTTAGTTAAGAGGTACGAAGCAATTGGCCTTAATTCGTTTAATTAGCTTACAGATTCATTGATAATTCATATTTTTCTAGGATTATGGAAAAATTGTGAAAGAAAAATAAATACTAGCTTGCAAATGGCGGTGCTTGCATTCTTAACTTTATTGCTTAAAAGACTTTAAACAGGTTCTAAAGAATAATAAGAATAATTAAACAAATTGTGATAAAATCTTATTCTTTTTTGAAAACATTAAGAAAGTATGTCTAGTAAATATAGTCAGTTCGAAAAGCGTAAACAAGATCATATTGATTTAGCTCTTATGTCTTGTAATCAAACTACGGAACTAAATACCTTTGATAAAATCATGTTAAAGCACGAAGCAATTCCTGACTTAAATTTTGATGAAATAGACATTTCATCCATTAGGCTTAATAAATTAACTAAGACCCCTTTTATAGTTAGCTCGATGACTGCTGGCCACCAAAATGCTATAAATGTAAATCAAAACTTAATGTGTGCGGCTGAAAAGTCTGGTTGGGCAATGGGTGTTGGTTCGCAACGTCGTGAACTTACGGATAAAAATGCTTCTTTGGAATGGAAGACTCTTCGTGAGATGAATCCGAATATTTCTTTGTTTGGTAATCTAGGAATTTCCCAGTTAATAACTACAAAGCTGGATGATGTAAAAAGATTAGCAGATGCACTAGAGGCTGATGGATTAATTATTCACTGCAATCCATTACAAGAGAGTATTCAACCTGAAGGGACTACAAATTTTAGTGGTAGTTATCAGGCAATAGAAAATTTAATAAAATACCTATCTATTCCAGTAATAATAAAAGAAACAGGTTGTGGGTTTTCAAAGACAACTTGTAACAGGCTAGTTGATATTGGAGTAAGAGTGATAGATGTTAGTGGCTTAGGTGGTACCCATTGGGGGCGAATTGAAGGTCATAGGGCTGATAGTAAAAGAAAAATAGCCGCAGAAACATTTAAAAACTGGGGAATCGATACAGTTACTAGTTTGTATAATGCAAAACAAGTAGACTCTACTATAGAAATTTGGGGTTCTGGTGGGGTTAGAAATGGTTTAGACGCCGCAAAATTAATTGCTATTGGCGCATCAAATATAGGATTTGCTAAGTTATTATTAGATGCGGCTCTTAAATCATCTGAACTTGTTTTTGAAGTTATGCAAACGATAGAGTATGAATTGAAAATTGCAATGTTTTGTACTGGAAGTAAAAATTTATCCGATTTGAAGGAAAAATTATGTCTTTAAAAGAAAATACAGGCCAATTATTTAAAGGCTTTTCAAAATTAACAAGAAATGAAAGATTTGCTAGACTTTGTGAAATGGGGGCTTTATCACAGGAAGATGTATCTTATTTAACGAACGGTGGTTTGGTAGATATTAATCTAGCAGATAAATTAATAGAAAATGTCATAGGGTATTTCCAATTGCCTTTAGGTGTTGCGACTAATTTAAATATTGATGATCAAGATTATGTTGTGCCTATGGCAGTTGAGGAAACTTCAATTATTGCGGCTCTTTCCAAGACCGCCCGTTTTGTTCGCCAAAATGGAAAAATTGTAACTAGAGTAGAAGGTGACTGTATTATTGGGCAAATTCAATTAGCAAATGTGAATAATTTTGAAAGATTTTCTGACATTATCACACAAAACAAGCAATTTTTAATAGAAAAAGCCAATGAAGATATAGCTGCCAGTATGGTAAAACGCGGCGGAGGTGTAAGAGATTTAAAAGTTCGTAAATTAATCGCGCCAAATCACAAAATTATGGCTGTAATACATTTAACCATGAATAGCTGTGATGCGATGGGTGCAAATATTATTAATCAAGTTTTAGAGCACTTGAAAGAACCAATAGAAAATTTGACTAACGAAACAGTTAGTATGTGTATTTTATCAAATTTAAACGATGAAAAATTAACGCACGTGCGGGTAGAAATAGAAAATGTTGATGAGCAATTAGGTATAGATATAGAAAATGCTTCTATCTTTGCTGAGTCTGATCCATATAGAGCGGCAACTAGTAATAAAGGGGTTATGAATGGTATGGACCCTATTTTAATTGCTACAGGTAATGATTGGCGTGCAGTTGAAGCGGGTGTGCATGCATATGCATCTAGAACAGGTCAGTATCAATCAATTACAAAATGGCGATATAAAGATAATCTATTAGTTGGTGAAATGATTGCTCCAATTGTCGTAGGAATTGTTGGAGGGGTAACTAGTATTCATCCAACGGCTCAATTATGTCTTAAAATGATGCAGATTAAATCCTCGGATCAGTTAGCTAGAGTCGTTGGTGCTGTGGGATTGTTGCAGAACTTAGGGGCTATTCGTGCCTTGTGCACAGAAGGCATTATTCAAGGGCATATGAAATTACATCTAGATAATTTATTAATTGTCGCTGGTGCTACAGATTCTGAGGTGCCAGCTTTAAAGAAAAAACTCCAAAAATATTTATCTATTAATAAAAAAGTCAGTCTTAATAAAGCGTTAGAGTTTTTAGCTGAAATTAGGAATAGGCAATTTGCTTTATGAAGTGGAAAATACCAGCTAAAACATTTTTAGTTGGTGAATATTTGGCTTTGACCAAAGGCCCCGCGATACTTTTAACTACTAAGCCATATTTTGAAGTTAAATTATTAGAGGAAAAATGCCTTAGGAATATTAACCAGAATTCTCCGGCTGGGAAATATTGGCAATGTAATGGTAGTAAAGAATACGGCCTAGAATTTTATGACCCATACCATGGGGTTGGAGGAGTGGGTGCATCAAGCGCCCAATTTTTGGGGGCATTACTTGCTTCTTGGCATTTTAAAGGCGAAAACCCAAGTCAAACAGATATTCTAAATACATATCAAGAATTTGCTTATAATGGTAAGGGAGTTATGCCAAGTGGGTATGATGTTTTAACGCAAAATATGCGTGACTGTGTTTATTTGAATCATGGTTTAGAAATATATGAAAATTATGCTTGGCCATTTAAAAGTATATCTTTTATATTGGTTCATACTAAGAATAAACTAGCAACACATGAGCATTTACAAGAGATTAACCTATTAAAAAGTACGTCTAAGTTAACAGATATAATAAATTCAACTTATGACTCTTTAAAAACTAATAATAGTGAAAAGTTAATTCAAGGGATTAATGATTATCATAGAGAGTTATTATCTTTAAATTTAGTAGCTAGTCATAGCTTAAGTTTGATTGAGAAAATACGTCAAAAAATAGAAATATTAGCTATTAAAGGGTGCGGAGCTTTAGGGGCAGACATTCTTCTTGTTGTTGTTGATTCATCTTCGTTAGAGCAATCATTAGAAATTTTAAAAAAGTTGAAAGTTAGTATCATTGCTACAAATAAAGACTTAGCTAGTTGATAATGATCTTTTTTGGAGTTTAATTCATTAAACTTCTTGCATGGAAATTTCAGATCAGGAGATATTTTTATAAAAAATTGAATATAATTTTAAAAATCACTTGATGTTTAAAATAATTCCTGTATCATTCTTCTTTCAATTCATGGGCCGTTAGCTCAGTCGGTAGAGCAGAAGGCTTTTAACCTTTGTGTCGTAAGTTCGATTCTTACACGGCCCACCATGATATCTACAATTAACTTTTTAAGCAAACTTTTTAAATTAACGGTAATTAGAACTTTTATTTTTATCTGTACTGTTTAAATATAAAGCGCTCGTAGCTCAGCTGGATAGAGTACTTGGCTTCGAACCAAGGTGTCGGGGGTTCGAGTCCCTCCGAGCGCGCCATTTAATCGTTTTAAAATCAAATAGTTAGCTCGATGCTGTGTCATAAAAACCAATCTACTGTGGCAAAAACGTGTCATAACTCTGTGTCATTAAAACCAACTACGCTGGTAAACACACATCATGAATACGTTCCGCCGCCGTTCTTAAATGCTCACTAGAAAGGCTTACTGAGCTCATCATAATTTGAGCAATCTGATTTTTATTGCTCATCTGTTCTGCCCCATGCTAATGCAT
>Ga0155559_1053_pt2 | contig 13890 bp, 12 predicted proteins | sample RifCSPhighO2_12_FD_107216 | JGI IMG/M metagenome (GOLD analysis project Ga0155559, IMG submission 107216) | Legionellales bacterium RIFCSPHIGHO2_12_FULL_35_11
AAATATTGCTGGTGGTTGGGTGTTAAGATTTAGCTCAGCTCTATCACTACCCATTACTTTGATGAGCTCATCATTCACAATTTTAATAAGCTCTTGATCTGGTTTTAAGCTTTTTGTAACTTCTTGACCGAGAGCGCTTTCTTTGACATTGTCAATAAAATATTTGACAACTGGAAGTGCAACATCGGCCTCAAGAAGAGACATTCTTACTTCACGAAGAGCATCTTGAATATTATCTGTTGTTAGTCGGCCTTGGCCTTTAATATTTTTAAACGCCAATGCTAATCTGTCGGTGAGAGTCTCAAACACAATTCTTCCTTTGTAACAATTATTAAAGCATTATATACTTAAGTTATCCTAAAATGCGAGTTTATTTACCTGAGTAAAATGCTCATATACTGCGCGCGCGCAGTATAGTATATCAGGGCTGTCTCATCAAATAATATAGACGGGGCGTAGGTTGGGCCTTGGCCCAACGATAAAAAAGCTGCATTTTTTGTTGGGCCAAGGCCCAACCTACACGCCAGCATTGATTAATTTGATGCGACAGCCCTGTATAGTATATAAGCATGACTTACAATTAATATAATTATCGGTATATACTTAAAAATATCAGCTAACTAATAGGTAGATTGATGGCCCAACAGCAACAACAGCAATCAGGAGATAATTCTCTAGCGCCAATTTGGATTGCAGCGCTGATGTTTTTTGCTGGATACATGATTTGGAAATATGCTCATAGCTATATTGTGTCTTTTATTTTTTATATCAGTATCTTGCAAGCTAAGCTAATAAGTGTCTTTGTAAGTGATGATCAGCTAACTAGCTATATTTATTTGATGGAAACTTTGGACCCTGACTCAGTCCAGATTAGTCAATTACTAGATGTATTAAATTATGTAGGCAGTTATATTAGGTATCCTATTATTTTAACTTTAGTCATATTGTGTGTAATGCTGTATAGATCAGATCTAACCTTAAAATATAAGAAAAGACATAATATGAATACCCTAAGAGTACAGGAGCAAAAAAATTGGCCTGCTATTTCACCAGTTATACCACAAGACCTTACTAATATGGATATTGATAGTGGACCATGGGCTATGGCTTTGACTCCTATGGAGTTTGCCAGAAAATATAATTTACTTAAAAAAAATGATTTAATATTAGAGAACTCCTTGCCTGGCCTTGAAATGACAGCTGGATTAAGAAGAGGAGACGCCAAAAGAATTTTTACTTTGCAACTTGGTCCTTCTTGGACAGGGTTTGGTAATTTGCCATTTCACGCACAAGCTTTAGCAGCCGTATTTATGCTAAGGGTTAATAGAAATAAGATTGCGGCTCAAAAGATATTAACATCGTTAGATAGTTCCTTTGTCGTTGGTAAACTGCATGCGGAAGGTATTGCTGAAATTTTAAAAAAATATCAAGATACCGAGATAATTCAAGAAATTACAGCTAAACATGCCTATCAGCTGACAGTAATGTCATCGTTGTTGTTGGCAGCAAGGGATGATGGCGTTGTGCCTAGCGCTGAGTTTTTGTGGTTAAAAGTCGTTGATAGAAGATTGTGGTATATGTTGAATTGTGTTGGAAGACAAACACCATATTCCGAAGTAGGTGGTCCATTTGCTCATTGGCGTGCAGAGCTTGTTATGAGTAGAAGTTCGCGAGCCCCTATGATTGATGAAGCAATTAAAGCTTTAGAAATAGCTATAAAAGAAATTAAATTAACTCCTAAGGAATTAGGGAGATTACCATCATGATGCGAGGTATTGATTCACGCAATGAAATTGATCCAACGCGCCTGCTGCGTGATACGAGAACTGTTGGCCAAAGAATCGCGGATTTTTTCGGTCGCCCACAAAATGTAATCATAGTATTTTCTTCGGTAGCTCTTGGGGTTTATTATGTTCCTGAGGCAGCATTTTTATGTTTACTCATATGTTTAGGGATATTTTGGTATACAGTCACACGAAAACATTTCCTACCATTTAGACTTCCTCAAGTTGCAAAAACTCTGGATTATAACGATTTAAAGCCAGGTATAAAAAAACCATATATGTCGCGCGGGATAGCTTTTTTTGGGAATGAGAAAAAGACTAATAATGAGCTTTGGTTTGCAAATGAAGATATGCGTACGCACGCATTAATTTTTGGTTCAACCGGTTCTGGTAAAACACAATCCTTAATTTCAATAGCTTATAATGCACTTGTGCAGAGCAGTGGTTTTATTTATGTGGATGGTAAAGGGGACAACTCTTTGTATGCCCAAATCTTCTCAATGGCAAGAAGCATGGGTAGAGAAGATGATTTACTATTAATAAACTTTATGACTGGTGCTAGAGATATTGTCGGCCCACAGGAAAAGAGATTATCAAACACATTGAATCCTTTTTGCCAGGGATCCTCGAGTATGTTGACACAACTGGTTACTAGTTTGATGGGTGAGTCATCAGGAGGCGGTGATGGTGATATGTGGAAGGGTAGAGCCATAGCTTTCGTTGAAGCACTAATGCGCTTATTAGTTTATATGCGCGATGATGGAGCTATTCTTCTAGATGCTAACTCTATTCGTAACTATTTTGATTTAGTTAGGCTTGAAACTATAGTTATTGATAAAATTTTTCCAAGGGATGATCAAGAAGCAGTTAATATTGAGAATATTCCTAAATTAGTTACAGACCCATTGCGTAATTATCTAGGCACTCTTCCAGGGTATAATAAAGAAAAGAAAGGGAAGCAAGTTTCGCAGGTGCTAGAACAGCATGGTTTTATAACGATGCAGCTTGTAAGAAGCTTTTCATCTTTAGCTGATACTTATGGTCATATAATTAGAACTAATTTGGCTGAAGTAGATTTTAAAGACGTGGTACTTAACCGGCGCATTCTAGTAGTATTATTACCAGCTCTAGAAAAATCTCTAGATGAGTTGTCAAATCTTGGAAAAATTATTGTAGCATCTCTAAAGGCAATGATGGCAGCTGGTTTAGGTGAAGAAGTTGAAGGGGATTATCGAGACGTAATTGAGCGTAAACCAACAGAAGCTCCAACTCCATATTTATGTATTTTAGATGAGTATGGATATTATGCAGTGAAAGGTTTTGCCGTGGTTCCAGCTCAGGCCAGATCTTTAGGGTTCTCAACTATATTTGCCGGACAGGATTTGCCAGCATTTCAAAAAGCATCTAAAGAAGAAGCTGCTTCTATAGGTGCAAATACAAATATTAAAATATGTATGAAATTAGAAGATCCAGGTGAAACATGGGACTTTTTTACCAAAACAGCAGGTGAAGCTTATGTAACAAAGGTGGATTCGTTTCAAACAAAAGAAAATAGCTTGGCAAATAGTTATTTAGATACAAAAAGTTCGTCTTTTGAAAAGCGTGCACGAATAGATTTACTTGATTTAAAAGATCAAACAGAAGGTGAGGCGCACATATTTTTTAGATCACAAATAGTTAGAGCTGATATGTTTTACGCAGCTCCCAAGCCTGTGAAAAAATTAAAAGTTAATCAATTTTTAAAAGTTGAGCCGCCACCAGATGAGTATTTGGAAAAACTACAAAAACAGTTAAAAGGTTTTGAAGCAGTTATTAACTCAGAAAATCCAAAAATTGATTTGGTAGTTGAGAGTGAAACTATCTCATTAATCAGTAAGGTTATGAAAGAATCCACTATAGAAGATCCTATAGAGCGAGGAGTTTCTGTATTATTAGCTTATCATAAGCAAAATGAGCCAGAAGCAGTTGAAGAGCTGATAGAAGAAGAGGTTGCAGGTGTTATAACAATATTTTCTAATTTAAAACAGCCATCAAATGTACCGCGCATTCTTGTATCTGATGTTGAGGCTTTTTCTGAGCCACTATTGAACATTAATCAAACAAGAGACAGTTTGATTTCTATTGAACGATTAACTGGTGCCAAAGCAAGTTTGGCAGGTGGCATTGCAAACGAAATTATTAAAGATTTTCAATCGTCAACTAATTACCCACCGGATGATTTGCATAGCGAATCGGCCGAAAATTTAACAGAGTTCGTACATCTACTTTGCGAAAAAATTAAGCGTGAGCGAGTTCGTGAAAAGGATTAAATAAAAATTACTTGTAACATTTTTCTCAGTATGTTTTGATTTAAATATGTGAATTTATATAAAATCGCAAAGTGGGGTTTTAAATTGAGGGCATATCTTTTAATATTCATGATATTTATTGGTGGATGTAGCTCTACTTCTATTCTTGATCCAGATAGAAATAAACTTCCAACTAAAGTAGAAGGTGCATCAGACGCTTATATAGAGAAGTTAGAAGAAAGGCTAGTTTATAAAGGTGTAAAGGTGATAATCCTGGGACAGGATTATTTAATTAGCGTACCTTCATACTTAGTTTTTGCCAATGAATCTCCAAAAATAAATTGGGGTTCATATTTATTGCTAAATGATATAGTTGAATATCTTCGCCAGTTTAGAAAAATAGATGTCCATATTAATGGTTATGGGTGTTGTTTCAAGTCAGAGCGCAGAACTTTAGCTTTGACACTAGCGCGTACTAGAGCTGTTGCTGATTATTTATGGTCGCAAGATATAGAAACAAGATTGGTCTTTACACAAGGTTTAGGAAGTGATAAACCTATAGTTGCATATTCGAAATGTAGTGACGCTTCACCAAATTCCAGAATCGAGATAATATTTAGAAGAACGATTGTATGAGTAACAGGGGCACCTCATGAAAAAAATATTTGCCGTCTTTGCGCACGAAGTTAAGCAATCCAGACCAATTTTCAATCGGAGATTCTATTTGGATTGCTTCGCTAACACTCGCAAAGACGATTTTTTTTCATGAGGTGTCCCTGGTATGAGTAAGCAAACGTGGAGGAACATACAAAACTCAAAGAGGTTTTATGTTCGAGTATATCGAAAATTAGGCACTATACTTTTATTTTCTGTGGCTTTAAATGGTTTTTTGGGAATGGCGATTTATCACTTGTATTTTAGTCTGCCTGAGCCAGATTTTTATGCAACTTACGGTGATATCCCCCCAATTTTATTAACTGCTTTAGATGAGCCAAGTTATAGTTCAACGCCACTTTTAGCAACAGATGTACAAGCTGATGCTGAATTACAAAATAGTGGGTCATGATGAGAGGAAAATATGTCAGAAGATGCATTAACTAATGTTGCAATGAGAAATAGCTTCTATCGTGATGGCCAACGAAAAATGATGATCATTTTGTTGATATCTATGTTAGGCAATTTTATTCTTTCTGCGATAGTTGCTTATATAATTACTCATCCACCAGCACCTAAATATTTTGCAACAAGTATTAATGGACGGATTACGCCCATTATGGCGCTAAGTATGCCAAATCAATCAGACGCAGCTATTTTACAGTGGTCAAATCAAGCAGCGATAGCTGCATTTTCATATAATTTTGTAAACTATAGAACAGAATTAGTTGCGGCATCAGGCTTTTTCACTGCTGATGGGTGGGATCAATTTATTACGGCATTAAGTAGTTCAAATAACCTTGACGCAGTTAAGGCTAAAAAGTTGGTTGTCTCTGCAGTAGCAACAAGTGCGCCAGTAATTTTGCAAAAGGGCCTACTTAATGGCAAGTATTCATGGCGGATTCAAATGCCGCTTTTAGTTACATACCAGAGTGCTAGTGAATTTTCTCAGCAACATTTAAATGTGACAATGCTAGTGACTAGAGTCGATACTTTAAATTCACCAAGGGGTATAGGAATTGCGCAGTTTATTTCTGCTCCCGCATCTGGTGGAACAGCCGTATGATGAGTATAAAAAAAATAAAAAACTTATCTTTCGCTATCTTTTTGATTATCGGAGCTATTGCTCAGTCTTCTGTTATTAGTGCAGCCGGAGATCAAGTGGCAGCTAAACAGGCGTTAGAGCAACTTCGTATGCTACAAGGCAGTTTAACTGCTAAAAAGGATCAAAATAAATTGGAGGTTGAAAATAAAACTTCACCTAAAGCAGCTCCAGCAGAAAATAAAGAAGATGCTTTTGCAAGAAGAAAAAGAACCGCAGATGGATCAACTAATAAAGTTGAAAAAAATCTTATAGACGAGCAATCTGAAGCTAATGATGATAAAGAAATAGACGAAGTTGCCTTTGAGGGAGTTGAGAAACGTTTATTTCCGCTTAATTCAGAGAAAATTATTAAGTTACATGAGTTGTACAATAAAACAGAGCTCGCTAAGACCCAATCACCGGAGGCTCCGCCAAAACCTATAGCTACATCACAGATAGTGAATTTATCTCCAGGTTCCACGCCACCAGTAATAAGATTATCGCAAGGATTTGTATCATCATTAGTTTTTTTAGACTCCACTGGAGCGCCATGGCCGATAAGTGCATATGACTTAGGAGATCCGACATCATTTAATATTCAGTGGGATAAAGTAAGTAACACAATGATGATTCAATCAAATAAGCTTTATACGTATGGGAATTTGGCAGTTAGATTGCAAAACTTGAATACACCAGTTATGTTAACTTTAATTCCGGGGCAGAAGGCCGTTGATTATAGAGTGGATTTACGTATACAAGGATACGGACCAAATGCTAAAAATACTCCTATGGAAGAGGGATTACCTCCATCTGTTAGCGATATACTATTGCATGTGCTTGATGGAGTTCCACCTCCAGGGAGTACACGGTTAGTAATAAGTGGTGGAGATGCTAGAGGTTGGTTACTGAGTAATAAAATGTATATCAGAACGAATTTAACTATACTATCTCCTGGGTGGATTGGAAGTATGACAAGTGCTGATGGTATGCATGCATATGAGATGCAGAAATCACCGGTTTTATTGGTTTCCTGGCATGGGAAAGTAATGCAACTTAAGGTAGAAGGGTTCTAACGATATGACTGCTAAAAAAGATAATATAAAAGCGCTCTTTTCGAATACAAGAACAAGAATAATAATTGTTTTCACGGTTGTTTTGGTAGTTACAACAATTATTATTGGCATAGTTAAGTTTCATAAGTCATTTGGTGATTCTGGTAAAAGTGATATGTCTCGTTCACCTGGTGCAATTTCTTCAATTCCAGGGTCACTTAATCAAACAGCACAGTATGCAGCACTTCAGCAACAACAAAATATTCAAAATGCCAAAGATGCAGCTTCCAAAGGTAAAAGTTCTATTCCAACCATAATAAGAGCCCAGTCGTTTGGAGAAGGGGTTGAATCAGTTGGAGCTACTGGTGGGCAAGGTAGCGTTGGATTCTCAACTTTAACAAGAGAAAGCACTAGTGGTCCGCAGAGTACATTATGGTTTCAAAATTTAAAAGATACCAATTGCAGTAAGGACAGTATAGATAAAGCTGTAAATGAAAATAATGCGTCAATTTCTGATTTAAAATTAGCTTGTAGTTGTGAGCAATTACATATGGTTGGATACCAACTTGAAGATTTAAGAGTGGTATGTTCTTGTAGTGAACTGCGAACAATTGGGATAACAGCGAGTGCTTTTAAACAAGCAGGGTATAAAGCTGATGCTTTAAAAAAATGTGGATTTACAGCTTGTCAAGAAAAAGGGGCAGGTTTTACAGCTCAACAAATGAAAAATGCTGGATATTCAGATGGGGAGCTAAAAGGAGCGGGATTTTCTGAGGAAGCTATAGCCAAAGCTGGAGGAATTCCAGATGGGATAAGTATAGCTGATATAAAAAAAGCTGGATGTAGTGTAGAGGGACTTAAACGTCTACGTGCTGCAGGTGTAAGTGCTGCTGCTATTCGACGAAATAATGGATGCAGCGTTATGCAAATGAAAGCCGCAGGATTCAGTCCAACAGATTTAAAGAATGCTGGATTTAGTGCTGCGGAGTTAAAAGTAGCTGGTTTCACTCCAGATCAGTTAAAAAGCGCTGAATACAATGCTAGAGATTTACTTAATGCAGGTTTTACACCTGATGAGTTGAAAGAAGCTGGATTCACAGAAAATGATTTGAAGGCTGCTGAAGCAGAATTGCCGCCAGGTTTTTCTCATGATGATATTAAAAAATCCGGATGTAGCGGAGCCGCACTAAATCGTGAACGATTAGCGGGAGCTAGTGCCGCCATAATTAAAAAAGATGCTAAGTGTAGCGCAAAACAATTAAAAAGCGCTGGATTTAATGATGATGATCTAGATCGAGCTGGTTTTTCTCCGGAACAGATAAAGTCATCTGGATTTACAGCTGAAGGAATAGGGGCCACTGTATTAGCAAATCAAGGAGTAAGAGACTCTCGGATTAAATCAGCTGGCTGTGATATTAAAAATTTAACCGAACTACGCAAATCTGGTGTTACTGCACAACGAATTCATGAGTTAAATGGCTGCAGCACCGCTGCACTAAAAGCCGCTGGATTTGATGCTGAAAAATTACTTATAGCCGGATTTACTCCGGATGAATTGCAGTCTGCAGGATTTTCTCCTGAAGACATAAAAGAAGGGCAAGCTGCGATTTCAGGCGGTAAAGATATAAGTGATTCTACTATTAGAGCAGCAGGATGTGATGAAAATAATTTAACAAAATTGAAAAAAGAAGGCGTATCTGCAAAAAGAATCCATGATTTAAATGGTTGTAGTGTGGCTGCTCTCAAAGCCGCTGGATTTAATGCAGAAAAGTTGTTAAAAGCTGGATTTAGCCCAGATGATTTGAGGGCAGCAGGATTTTCACCTGAAGATATAAAAGAAGGCCAAGTGGCAATTGCTGGAGAAGAATATGTCGGAGACTCTAAAGTAAAAGCAGCGGGTTGTGATATAAATAAATTAAAAATTTTACATGATGATGGTGTTTCCGCTCAAAGAATCCATGATTTAAACGGTTGTAGTGCTGCTGCATTAAAAGCCGTAGGTTTTAATGCAGAAAAGTTGCTTGAAGCTGGTTTTACACCTGATGAATTAAAATCCGCAGGATTGACTCCTGATGAGATAAAAGAGGCACAAGCAGCATTGCACTCGTCGGGTGAAAGCGTTGCTGATTATGTTATTAAATCAGCTGGATGTGATACTAATAAGCTTAAAGAGTTAGAGGCGCAAGGTGTTTCCGCTAAAAGAATCCATGAACTAAATGGATGTAGTGCAGAAAAACTAAAAGCAGCAGGGTTTGATGTTGCAGAGATTGCTGCAGCTGGTTTCACTCCCGCCGATTTACTAGCTGCTGGATTTACTCCGCAAGATTTGGAGAATGCTAATGCAGCATTAACTCCAGCAGGAATAATTGCAGCAGGGCGAGGAGGGGATTGTAGCGTCAAGTCTTTAGAGGCTGCAAAAGATACAGGTGTTTCTGCTGAAACTATTAAAAATACTTTAGGCTGCAGTGCAGCTGCTCTAAAAGCAGCCGGGTTCAGTGCAGCTGATTTAAAAAACGCTGGTTTTACTTCTGGTGAATTAAGCAATGTTGGTTTTAGTCCTGAAGATTTGAAAGACGCTGGATATACCGCTAAAGAATTAAGAGCAGTAGGATTTAGCGCTGCTGATCTTAAAAAAGCAGGATTTGGTGCAACTTCTTTGCAAGATGCAGGTTTTAGTGCGGATGATTTAAAGGCAGCTGGATTTAGTGTGGCTGACCTTAAAAAAGCTGGATTTTCTGCTGAAGATTTGAAGAAATCTGGATTTTCTGCTGCTGAACTTCATAAGGCTGGATATACTGCTAAAGAATTAAAGCAAGCTGGTTTTGGAGTTGCTGCTTTAAAAAATGCGGGCTTATCAGATAGTGATCTTGAGGAAGCTGGTGTTTCAAAAAGTGAGGCTGCTCTAGCTGGTTTGGAGAAAATAGATCCATTAGAAAGTCAGAAATCTAAAGCATCAGTCTTGCCATCATTGCTTGGAAAAAAGGAAGCATCTCAAGACAGTATCCAAATGGCAAATACTAAGCGTTTACAAGAAATAATGGCACAGCAAAAGAAAACCCAGCTTGACCAAAAATATCAGCAAAAAATCCAAAAGCAATCGTCATTAATGTTGTCTGATGCAACGCAGCTTTTACAGGGTTGGAAAACTGTTTCTGCTCAACAATATGCAGAAGGAACAAAGCAAAAATCTTCCAAATCAGGAGGAGATACAAGCGACTCATCTTTACCAAGTTCAATGGCATCCTCTGCTTCAAGTAATAGCTCATCATCTACTGACGGTGCTGTTCCTTTAATTAGAATGGGAGATATTATTTTTGCTGTTGTGGATACATCGGTTAATACAGACGAGCCTGGACCTATATTAGCAACAATAGTTAGCGGAATATTTAAAGGAGGAAAGTTAATAGGTTCCTTTAATTTACCTAATAACTCAGATAAATTAATAATTTCGTTTAATTCTTTAGCTATGCCTGGTTCCCCAAAAACTATGTCAATTACTGCATTTGCCATAGATCCAAATACAGGCCGTACAGCATTATCTAGTGAGACTGATCATCATTACTTAGAGAGATATGGCGCTTTATTTGCATCCACTTTCATAGAAGGGTTTGGTAATGCGTTTCAATCTTCAGATACTGCTATTCAAATTGGTGGAACAGGGGGTGTAACAAATACCACAATTCAGAATGGTATTGGGCGCTCATCCTTAGAAAATGCCGTAATTGGTTTAGCTACAGTAGGTAAAGCTTGGGGGCAAGTAGCACAACAAAATATATCTAGACCAACTACAGTGCAAATTTATTCTGGAACAGCTATTGGAGTTTTATTTACACAAGATTTATTACCAAGTTAAGAGAGTTAACATGAGCGATGATAAAAAAGATCAATATGATGATGAAGAGTATCATTTTGCAGTTGAGCCTGAATCATCTGATGCGCCAATTGATGAGCCGCCTGGAGTAGACATAGATTCTAAGCCCAAATTTAACTTTAATTTTAAATTTGACAAAAATTCTATCATTAATTTTTTTGAAAATAATTTAATAGCTAGAAATTCTCTTATCGGTATAGCAGTTCTAGCAGTATTAGTTATTGGATATGAATTTACAAGCGGACTAATTGCAAAAAGCAAAGCAAGTAAAGCTTTAAAAGATAAAGAGATGGCTCAAATGGTACAGGCTAAACCCAATTTTATTAAGCCTATGCAATATTCTCAACCTATACAAGCACCAATATCTAAAGTAGATAATGAATTAAAAAAATCCATTGAAAATAAGATGAATGTAGTTGAGCAAAATCAAGATATGATGCGCTCCCAGATTTCAGCAGTTAACACGCAAACCGAAAGTTTAAATTCTAACTTTAATGTTTTGATGGAAAAAATGAGTGAACTTAGCCAGCAAGTGACAGCATTATCAGCAACGGTTGAAGATCAATCGCGTATTCTTATGCTGATAAAGCAAAAAGCAATGACTAGGCCTAAGCCAAAAGTTAACCCAAAAATGGCGAGAGATTTTTTAGTAAAACCTAGGGTGACTTACTATGTACAAGCAGTGATTCCAGGGAGGGCTTGGTTGATAGCTTCAAATGGGTCAACATTGACAGTTCGCATTGGGACTACTATACCTGGATATGGGAGTGTTAAAATTATAGATACAATGCAAGGACGAGTATTGACTAGCTCAGGCCAATTAATTAAGTTTAGTCAAGAAGATAGTTAAACTAAAGGTACGGGAGTCATATGGCTGATGAATGGTATTCCGGCCAGGTAGATATGCTCACAAACCTGGCAAATTCGCTATTGCCTGTTGAGAATTTGATAACTGGCGCTGCGTATTTAATGGGAATAGGGTTCGCCATTAAAGCATTGTTTACCTTAAAATCTCATGGAGAGCAAAAAAGTAGCTTATCTGGCACGGGAAATATGAAGGAAGCTGCTGTTTATATGCTGGTATCTTCTATTTTGTTATATTTTCCATCAGCACTTTCTGCTTTGATGAACACGACTTTTGGTTCCACATCCGTATTAGCATATAGTCAAAGCCCTTATCTGTCTGGGTTGTTTGGTACGGATAGCGCGGTAGGAAGTTCTTTAGCGTTGATAGTTCAGATTGTTGGGCTATTTGCATTTGTTAAAGGTTGGGTTATGATAGCTAGGGGGGCTTCTGGTCAGCAGGGCGCGCAAGGTCAAACTGGGAAGGGGATGATACATGTGTTTGGTGGAATTCTGGCAATTAATATTGTTGGTACTATCGATGTATTTATCAACACATTGTACGGAACTTAAGGTTGTGATTGAGTTAGTGGTTTAGGTGAATTAATAATAACAATAGGAGATAACGTGAATATAATTAAATATTTAAGATCGCAAACATTGCTAAAATACATAGTTGGTAGTGTTGCTGTTCTTTTTGCTGGTTCTGCTTTTGCAGCTAGTGAAACTTTGGGAACAATGGCTGCAGAAGTTACCAGTTCGTTTGCTAACGTAGGTTTGATGATAACGGCTGCCTCATATATTGCAGGTCTTGGATTTGCAGTGAGTGCAATATTGAAGTTCAAACAACACAAAGATAACCCACAACAAACTCCAATCGGCCAGCCTGTTGGTTTGATTGCTATTGCAATTGCTTTGTTATTCTTACCATCTATTCTTACAGCAGCTGGTAACACTGTATTTTCAGAGGGCGCTACAACTTCTGGTGCTACTGGTTCAGCAATTAGTAGTACTACTAGTAGTAGCTAGTAATTATGCAGTCAAATAACCCCAAGGCACCAGAAATTAAGTTAATGGCAACTCCAGGTGCCTGGCGGTTATCTTCTGCTAGAAAGTCTGATGAAAATTTCAAATCATTTGAAAATAAAATTTTTAACCGAGATAGATATACTTGTCAATTTTGCGGGTTTCAAGCAAAATTATATCAAGAAATTGTAAATCTTGACGGGGATTATAAAAACAACAAATTAAGCAATCTGGTCACATCATGTTGTTTTTGTGCGCAATGTTTTTTTCTTGAGTCTGTGGGAGTTGGTGGTTATGGTGGTGGTACATTAATCTATTTACCAGAGCTTTCTCAGGCGCAACTAAATAGTCTTTGCCATGTTCTTTTTTGTGCAATAACAAATGATACTGGCTATAAATCAAGTGCGCAAACGATATATTTAGGATTCAAAGTTCGTTCTCAGCAAGTTGAAGAAAAATTTGGAGAGGGAACTAGTGACCCAGCAATTTTTGGACACTTACTTATTGATTCTGAAAATATTAATGATGAAAAATTAAGTAAGGTTTTTTCAGGAATTCGTTTATTACCATCCAGAGCTAAGTTTCGAAAACAGATTGAAGGTTGGGCTGCAAATGCACTGGAAGAAATAGCTGCGAAATGATGGAGAAATAGATGGCAAAATCTGGTGAGTCATTTTTTGAGGGATTAGACACTTTTTTTGCGTGGTTAAGTACTTCTCTTAAACAAACAACAGAGTCTTATTGTGAGTTAGAAACGGCAGACAGTTCTACAGTGTTAGTTAATCATGATGGTTCATTGCTTTCTGTTGTTAAAATAGAAGGAGTTACATCCCTAGTTGGAAATGATGAGTTTCAGAGGCTTGTTGAGGGATTAAACATAGCATTTCAAGGTGCTATGAGTAGACCTGGGCATGGTTTGCAAGTTTATTTTAGCCACGATAAGCAAAATATTCAAAAAGTTATCGGTGACATATATGCACCTTCTTTGGCAACTGCCGAAAGATTAAATATAAATCTCACTGATTTATTTGAAGAAAGAAAAAATTATTTGGCAAGATATTGCTCCGAAGAAAAGCTTTATATTGTATTAATAACCAGGCCATTTAATTTGGCATCTGATCAATTAAAAGAAGCAATTAAATTAAAAACGAAGCAGATTAGAGAAGGAAAAGTCCCACCATTTCGTAATTCTCAATCTATATTTGCGGCAATGGCAGAATTAAGGGATACGCATAGCGCTTATGTTAGGTCTATTTTAAATGATATAGATTCATTAAATATAATTGCT
>Ga0155559_1151_pt2 | contig 13276 bp, 11 predicted proteins | sample RifCSPhighO2_12_FD_107216 | JGI IMG/M metagenome (GOLD analysis project Ga0155559, IMG submission 107216) | Legionellales bacterium RIFCSPHIGHO2_12_FULL_35_11
AGAAATTGTCCTCCAATTCTTGCATCGGACTTACTTGATAGAAAAATAGAACAGTGTACTAAAGATCCAAATAATATCGACCAGATTGTGCAAGAAATAAAAAGTGCAAGGGAAAGTTCAAAGTCAGATGATAGAACTCTCTTAGCATTATTAACTGTAAATTTAGCTATAAGCCAAAAAGATGTCTCTGACGATGTTATTAACCGATGTGAAGCGTCTCTAGAGAAAATATCAAGCAACACAACAAATTATACTAATTTTGAAGATATTATTAGTTCAATTGAAAGTAAACTTGAGAAGTTAGATAGTAACTACGAATTAGAAAGAGATGCTATTTATTCTGATGAAGATGATGACTTAAAAAAAGATTTAGAAGAATTTATAGGACCCCCATTGAAATAAATATGCGCTGTACGGTATGATTTTTAAAGACGTCGTTGCGAACTAAGTGAATCCAGTAACTTTAATGCCACTAGATTGCTTCGTTATCGCTCGCAATGACGCGTATTTTCGTTGGTGCGTAAGTCCTAATAAAGTATTCTTCTACCATGGATCTACTCACTTCGTCTATACTTTTAGGAACCCATTTAGGAGACTTATCCTTATCAATCAATAAAGCCCTAACGCCTTCATAAAAATCATTATTTTGCATAAAATGACTAACTAAGCAAGTATCCATATTTAATGCATCTTGCAAGCTGCCACTTCCTACTTTTCGTAATTGTTCTAGAGTTACCTTCAAACTTAAAGGTGATTTTTTTGCTAATTTTTGCAGAGTAGTTTTATGCCAATCAGTGTCACCATTTTTTAATGCATCAAATATTTCTTCAACACTATTTTTAGCAAAAGTTTCGTTAACATATTTTTTAAGATCTAAAATTTCCGACTTTAATTCTACATGATTAAATTTACTTAAACAGCTATCTACTTTATCAGCAGCATTAATCGTTAAATCTAACTTAGCTAAATTAGCAATAATTTCAGGAAATTCTTTCGCGCTAATACAATATTTAACTAACCCTAATTTTTTAGCATCTACAGCATTTACTCTATCGCCAACTAAGCCTAAATAAATACCAAAGTTATCCGGACAACGTGCTAATAGATAACTTGAACCAATATCTGGGAAAAACCCAATAGTTGTTTCAGGCATGGCAAAAGAAAAATTTTCCGATGCAACTGGATGCGAGCCATGCAGGGAAATACCAACCCCACCACCCATTGTCACTCCATCCATCAGTGCTATATAAGGCTTTGGATAGTCATGAATTAATTGATTTAATTTGTACTCTTTATTAAAAAACTCTAATTGCTTTGGATCTTTATTCCGACCAGAATCATACAACCAACGAACATCACCACCAGCACAAAAAATATTAGCAACAACAGAGCAAATAACTACAGCATGAATTTCTGGGTCGTGCTTCCAAGCTTGCAATTGATTATATATACCTTCAATCATCCCCATAGTTAGAGCATTTAAAGCTTTAGGGCGATTTAACGTTATAACTCCCAAATGCTTCTCACGTTTAACTATTAAATCCCAGCTCATCTTACTCTCCAACAAAATTAGGGGTCCGTTTTTCTAAAAATGCAGATACTCCCTCATTCTTATCTCTTGTTGCACAAGTGGCCGCGAACTGAACCGCTTCCAAATGTAGCGCATCACATAAAGATAAATCATATCCATGTTCAATTGACTCTATAACACTTTGCAATGCCAAAGGAGCTAAAGATGTAATTTCTTTTAACATCTGCATTGCTTTGGGAATTAACTCTTCGGATGGCAAAACTGCTGTTACTAACCCCCAGTCTTCTGCAGTACTTGCGTCAATAAATCGTCCTGATAAACACAAGTCTAATGCACGCCCTTTTCCAACTAATCTAGCAAGTCGTTGAGTCCCGCCATATCCTGGGATAACACCTAGCTTAACTTCAGGTTGACCAAACTTAGCCACATCAGATGCCATGCGAATGCTTGCTGAAATTGCTAGCTCGCATCCACCACCAAAGGCAAATCCATTCACCGCTGCAATCGAAGGTTTACCTAAGTTTGCTAATTTAGCAAATACTTCTTGCCCAAATTTTGCAAATTTGTAACCTGAGCTTGCGTCACACTCGGCAAGTTTATTAATATCAGCCCCTGCACAGAATGCACGTCCAGATCCTGTTATCAATAACCCTTTAATTTTATTATTATTTTTTACATTATCAAAAATATTAGAAAGCCCAGTTAATACCTCTTCATTTAAAGCATTTAATTTATCCGGGCGATTTAAGGTAATTAACAAAATTTTATCCGTAATTTCTTGATTTATTACACTCATAAAAATCCTTAAATTAAATTATAATCTGTGTCCAATGTACTTTTAGCTATAATTTCACGCATTATTTCATTTGTGCCCTCTAAAATTTGATGTACTCTTAAATCACGAAAAATTCTTTCAATTTGATAATCAGCTAAATATCCATACCCACCATGAATTTGCATGGCTTTATCGCTTACTCTAAAAGCAACATCTGTAGCCATTCTCTTTGCCATGGCACAATACATAGGAGCATCAGCATTTCCAATATCTAATGCAGTTGCTGCTCTATAAACCATAAGCCTAGCAGCTTCAAAATCAGTATACATATCTGCAAAATAAAACCTAAGTGCCTGTATATCACTAAGCTTTTTCTGAAATTGCTTGCGCTCATGCATGTATTCTTGGGTTAATCTTAAACAACTCATTGCCCCGCCTAATGAACAGGCTGCTATATTGATTCGACCACCATTTAACGCATTAATGGCAATTTTAAAACCCATACCCTCATCGCCTACCATGTTCGCAACTGGCACTCGACAATTTTCAAAAAAAACCATGGAGGTTGGCTGAGATTTCCAGCCTAATTTTTTCTCCAACTTTCCAAAACTAAGTCCTGGCGTATTTTTATCAATTAATAAACAAGAGATTCCTTTATGTAAATTATCTCCAGTCCGGACCATACATAAATATACATCACTAACACTGCCACCAGATATAAAGGCTTTTGAACCATTTAAAATATAATATTGACCATCTAACTCAGCTTTAGTCTTTAATGAAGCAGCATCAGAGCCTGATTCTGGCTCCGTTAAACAATAGCTTGCAAAAAGCTGCATGGAGGTAAGCTTTGGACCATATTCTCGTCGTAAAATTTCAGAAGCATATTTATCTACTAAACTGGTAACCATATTATGAATAGAAAGATAAGCGCTTGAGCTAATACAACCACTTGCCAACTGTTCAAAAATTATAGCCGCATCTAATCTACTAAGTCCGCTACCGCCGATATCAGATCGAGCAACAATTCCAGCCATACCAAGAGCAGCAGCTTCTTGGAAAACTTCTTTAGGAAAATAGGACTTTTCATCCCAATCGCTTGCAAAAGGAGATAATTTATCTCTAGCAAATTCAAAAGCCATATCTTGAAATGCACGATTTTCAGGGGTTAATTCAAATTGCATAACTCATTCCTTTACTATTATACTGCGCAAGTATTAATATCATTCTAACCAAAAGTTTGCAAATCTTTAAGAAGTGATAATTTATGGATACTCTAGAAATTAGTCAATCATCAACTGCTTCCTCCTTGCATAATATTTTAAAAAAATACTATGGTTTTGATAGCTTCCGACGTCCACAAGAAAACATTATTAATGATGTAATTGCTGGACATGACTTACTTGTTTTAATGCCGACCGGTGGTGGAAAATCGCTTTGCTACCAAATACCAGCTATTTTAAAAAAAGGTGTTGGGATAGTTGTATCACCACTGATTGCATTAATGGAAGATCAAGTAACAGCTCTTAGTCTAATTGGCGTTAGAGCTAGCTATTATAATTCCTCCCAGACATCTAAAGAAGCTCGGCAAGTATTATCTAAATTACATAATAATGAATTAGATTTATTATATATTGCTCCAGAACGACTTATTAGCAACAACTTCTTAGAACGACTCTCTGAATGTGAAATATCATTATTTGCAATTGATGAAGCGCATTGCATTTCTCAATGGGGGCATGATTTTAGACCAGAATATGCAGCGCTAGGTGTTTTAAAAGAAACTTTCCCGGAAATACCTATTATTGCGCTTACTGCTACAGCTGACATCCAAACTAGAAAGGATATGATTAAAAAGCTAAATTACAATCCAAAACAATACATCGCTTCATTTAATCGTCCGAATATTCATTACCACGTAATTACAAAAAATAACCCCTTAAAACAACTCGAAATTTTTCTTAATGATTTTCGTTCCCAATCTGGCATAATCTACTGTGGAACTAGACTAAAAGTAGAGGAACTAGCAGAGAAACTACAAAAATTAAATTTTAAAGTCAAAGGATATCATGCCGGCTTATCTTATTCAGAAAGACGCGAGGTCCAAACGTTATTCAGGTATGATGAAATAGATATTGTAGTGGCTACAATTGCTTTTGGGATGGGAATAGACAAATCAAATGTTCGTTTTGTCATTCATCACGACTTACCAAAAAATATAGAGGGATACTATCAAGAAACTGGCCGTGCAGGTCGAGATGGATTGCCTGCTCGGGCGCTATTATTATTTAGCCCGGCTGATAGCGCAAGACTTCGCTCTTGGGTTGAACAAACAACAGATGAAAATCAAAAAAGAATTGAAAATCATAAACTGAATCATATGCTGGCATTTGCAGAAGCAACTAACTGCCGGCGCCAAATTTTACTTTCATACTTTAATGAAAACTATTCTGAAAAATGTGAAAACTGCGATATTTGCGATAATCCTCCAAAAACAGAGGATGTAACAATTGATGCACAAAAATTTTTATCCTGTATTTATAGAGTAAATCAAAACTACGGCATGATTCATGTAATAGAAGTTTTAAGGGGTAGTGAATCTCTGAAAATATCCCGCTTAGGTCATAACAATTTATCTACTTTTGGAATTGGTAAGGATAAATCTCAAGCCTACTGGAAACACCTTGCTTGGCAACTTATCCATAAAAATTACTGCTACCAAGACTTAGAACATTATAATGTGTTAAAATTACATTCTAAAGCAACTCCCATTCTGAAAGGACAAGAAAAAATATTTTTAACAATCGTGCAAGATAATATTAAAAAAAGCATCAAAAAAACAAAATATCGTCAAAATACAGAAATAATTAAAACCCCTTTATTCGAGGAATTGCGTGCATTAAGAAAAAGATTAGCTGAAAAAGAAAATAAACCTTCTTTTTTAATATTTAGCGATGCAACATTATATGAAATGACTGAAAGGCAACCACAAAATTTAGATCAATTATTAGAGGTTTCTGGTGTTGGGGCGCACAAATTAGAACATTATGGTAATTATTTTTTAGAAGTTTTACAAAAGTTTAATAGTGATCACTAGTACGCCGTCTGTTGATAATGAATAAAATGAGATGTATAAATGAATATAAATGCAATAACAGAAATAGTTAATAAAATTATAGAGCCATCAACTAAGCTTTCTATAGAAAACATGGGAATCAAGCCAAGAGTAGTTTTTGCAAACCGCGAACTACCAAACGTGTCCGATGATGAAATAAATGTTTATTTAGAAATAGGCTTTCCTTGTAAACATCTTCAAAATTCATTACTAGATATTATTAAACAAGAATTATATCAAAATATCCCAAACCATACTTTTAATATTTTTATAGAACAAAAGATCAAAACGCACCGCACTCAGTTACCTGGCAAAGGACTAAGAAATGTAAAGAATGTAATTGCTGTTGGATCTGGAAAAGGCGGTGTTGGAAAATCAACTTTAACCGTTAATTTAGCTGTTGCCTTAGCAAAATCTGGTGCTAGAGTTGGTATTCTTGATGCTGATATTTATGGTCCAAGTATTCCGACTATGTTAGGAAAAAATGGAGAAGTTGAAATCCGAAATGACAGATATTTACCTGTTTCAACTCATGGTATACAGGCTATGTCCATTGGTTACTTAACTAAAAATGAATCAGCATTAATTTGGCGCGGCCCGATGTTAGCTAAATCGTTAATTCAAATGTTAGATATTACTATGTGGGATAATCTTGATTATTTATTTATAGATTTACCGCCTGGTACAGGAGATATCCAATTAAGTTTAGTACAAAAAATTCCTCTTGCTGGTGCAATTATTGTTACTACTCCACAAAATATTGCAACTCAAGATGCTAGAAAGGCTATGGAAATGTTTGAAAAGACTAGCATATATAATATAGGATTAATTGAAAATATGTCTCAACATGTTTGCACAAAATGTGGCAATATTGAGGATATTTTTGGTTGCAATGGAGCTATTAATTTAGCAAATGAATATGGAAGTAAATTACTTGGCCAAATTCCATTAAATAAAGAAATTGGTCTGGATTGTGATAATGGTTCTCCATCTGCTGGCAAAGACGCTGTTTCTGATTCTTTTATCCAGGCAGCTATAGCTGGAATGATTGAGTTAAGCAAAAGGCCTTTAAATTATGCAGATAAGTTTCCACATATAACAGCAACTTCTAGGCAAATTTAACTAGAGATAGGATTAGCAAATGACTCAGGAATATACAGCCGAAGCGATTGAAGTATTAAGTGGCCTTGAGCCAGTTCAAAAACGTCCCGGGATGTACACAGATACCACACGACCTAATCATTTGGCTCAAGAAGTTATTGATAATAGTGTTGATGAAGTTCTAGCTGGGTTTGCTAATGAAGTTATAGTAACTATTCATAAAGATGATTACATAGAGGTTGCTGATAATGGGCGAGGCATGCCAATAGATATTCATCCGCAAATCGGCTTAAGCGGTGTTGAAGTAATCATGACAAGACTCCACGCTGGTGGCAAATTCTCTGATAAAAATTACAGCTTTTCAGGTGGGCTGCATGGTGTTGGTGTATCTGTTGTAAATGCCTTATCAGATTCTCTTGAGGTAACTATAAAAAGAGGCGGCATCATTTACAATATGTCATTTAATAATGGTGATAAATCATCCGAGCTAACTGAAATTGGTACATGTAAAAAAAAGGATACAGGGACTATCATCAAATTTATACCAAATCCAAAATATTTTGATTCCACTAAAGTTTCCATTAAAAGTTTAACCCATGTTTTAAGAGCAAAAGCAGTTTTATGTAATGGCCTGAATATAACATTAATTAATAAAATTACTGATGAAACTACTACTTGGACATATAAAAATGGTTTAATTGATTACCTTTTACAATCAATACCAGCTGACTTTTTACCAGAAAAACCATATATTGGCAAATTTTCAAGCCAAGAAGCAACCGTTGACTGGGCATTAATATGGACAGATAGCTCTCAATATACGATCACTGAGAGTTATGTAAATTTAATCCCAACAATCCAAGGCGGAACTCACGTTAATGGCTTGCGCTCAGGATTATTTGATGCAATTTCCTCTTTTTGTGAAATAAGAAACTTACTGCCGCGCGGAGTTAAGTTAATTGCTGATGACATTTGGGATACCTGTCAATATGTTCTATCAGTAAAAATGAAAGACCCGCAATTCGTGGGACAAACTAAAGAAAAACTTAGCTCGAGGCAAATTTCCAGTTTTGTTAGTAACATTGTTAAAGACTCATTTGCTTTATGGCTTAATCAGCATCGTTCGCAAGGTGAATTAATAGCCTCTTTGGCAATTCAGCGCGCACAAAAAAGATTAAATAAAGCAAAAAAAATTGAGCGAAAGAGAGTACATCAAGGCCCTGCTCTACCAGGTAAATTAGCGGATTGTTTGCAACAGGACTTAAACCAAGCGGAGTTATTTTTAGTTGAAGGAGATTCTGCTGGTGGCTCGGCAAAACAAGCAAGAAATAAAGACTTTCAAGCAATTCTTCCACTACGTGGAAAAATTTTAAACTCTTGGGAAATTGAGTCCAGTCAGGTGCTTGCCTCCCAAGAAATTCATGATATTTCAGTAGCTATTGGTATAGATCCTGGGTCTGATGATTTATCTGGATTAAGGTATGGAAAAATATGTATTTTAGCAGACGCAGATTCAGATGGAGCACATATTGCAACACTGATTTGCGCATTATTTTTAAAGCACTTCAAGCCTTTAGTAAAAGCCGGCCACATATATGTGGCGATGCCGCCACTCTATCGAATAGACGCTGGTAAAGATGTATTTTACGCTTTAGATGACGAAGAAAAGGAACGAATTCTAAGTAAAATTAAAAATAACAATCGTAGTAAAGCGAATGTACAGAGATTTAAAGGTCTTGGCGAAATGAATCCATTACAACTTCGCGAAACCACCATGGATCCTAACACTAGAAGACTAGTATTGCTAACTTTAGAAGATGAAGCAACTACTATGTCAATTATGAATATGATGCTATCAAAAAAGAGAGCATCTGACAGAAAATCATGGATTGAAAACAAAGGTGATTTTATAAAAAATATTACAATTCTTGCGGAAGAATCTACATAAATAAATCATATGTAAGTCATAAGGGAACTCCCAATAGATTTTACTCTAATTTTCAGGGATAATACTTTTTTTTAAACAAAGAGAATTTATGGAATTTTTAGCACAATACGGTATGTTTATCTTAAAATCATTCACTATAGTTTTTGCCATCTTATTTCTAACTGCTGGGATTTTTGCTATCAGTAAAAAGCCAAAATCAAAGATCAATATATCATACTTAAACAAACATTATGACGATCTTAAAAATAGTATAGAAAAAGTTGTATTTAAAAAGAAATCTAAAAAAAGTAAAAAATCAAAAACAGATGATCATACCTCCTATACGTATTTAATAGACTTTGAGGGCGATATAAAGGCCTCCCAAGTAGCGGCCCTACGCGAGGAAGTTTCGGCTATTTTATCTGTTGTCACGCCAAAAGATGAAGTAATTGTCAAAATAGAAAGTCACGGTGGTACGGTGAACGGATATGGACTAGCAGCATCACAGCTGCAACGAATTCGTGATAAAGGAATTCCTCTTACTGTATGTATTGATAAAATTGCGGCAAGTGGCGGCTATTTAATGGCCTGTGTTGCAAATAAAATTTTAGCTGCTCCTTTTGCTATTATTGGGTCAATTGGTGTTGTTGCTCAATTGCCAAATTTTCACCGATTTTTACAAAAGAACAATATAGATGTAGAGTTAATTACCGCTGGCGAATACAAACGAACCTTAACCGTGTTTGGTAAAAATACCGATAAAGGCCGACAAAAATTTCAAGAAGATCTGGATGAAATTCATCAAGTTTTTATAGATCACATTCTAGCTAATCGCAGTCAGCTAAATATAGAAGAAGTTGCTACAGGTGAACACTGGCTAGCAAAAGATGCAATTGGATTAAATTTGATAGATAAACTACAAACCAGTGATGAATATATTATAGAAAAGATTTCCTCTTCTAAAGCTTATAAAGTATCAGCTGAGACAAAACAAAATATGCTGAATAAACTCCTAAATCCAGCAATGAAATTAATTCATCCATTTGCATAGGTAGAAATGATGCCAATATTTTATCTTTCTGTTTCTGTAGCAATTACAACCTTCATAATCTTTCAACTTTGGTATATCTATTTAAGCAGAAAACATAATCAAGCAGTGCTGCAATCAATCACAAATCAAGAAATAAATATAGTGCAAATTTTTAATCTAGAACTTTCAAAATTAAAGCTAGAACTTAAAGAAGAAGCTATTCATTCAGAACATCGGATATTTGAGAAATTAAATGAAACTAAGGTATCCAATCAAATTATTATTTCTGACTCTATTCAAAAGCAAATGCAAGATGTTCGGGAGCAAATCAGTCATAGTTTCAAAAATCATGCTGACTCATTAACTAAACATTTAACATCGATAACTGATGAAATAAGGGTTAACTTACATACATTATCCAATCAAGTTAACTCAAAGCTAACTGAAGGATTTGAAAAAACTTCTTCAACATTCATAGATATCGTAAAGAGATTAGCCATAATTGATGAAGCTCAAAGAAAAATCACTGAGCTTTCAGGGCATGTTGTTAGTCTTCAAGATATATTGGTTGATAAAAAGGCGCGCGGTGCCTTTGGTGAGGTGCAACTCTCCTCTCTAATTCAAAATGTTTTGCCACCGGCTAACTATAAATTACAATACACATTGAGTAATAATAAACGAGCTGATTGCATGTTGTTTTTACCTAAACCAACTGGTAACTTAGCAATTGATGCCAAATTTCCATTGGAAACTTATCAAAAACTAATTAATTCAGAAAGAAGTACGCATGAAAGGAAATTACTAGAACAGCAATTCCGCCAAGATTTACAGAAACATATCAAAGATATAGCTGATAAATACATAATAGCAAATGAAACAACTGACGGAGCTATTATGTTTATACCAGCGGAATCAATCTTTGCTGAGGTGCATACCAACTACCCTGATATTATTGCAATGTCTCAAAAGCAAAAAGTTTGGTTAGTATCGCCAAGCACATTAATGGCTGTATTAACCACAGCCAGATCTGTATTAAAAGATGACGCTACTAGAAAACAAGTACATATAATTCAAGAACATTTACAAGCTCTTGCTGTGGATTTTGAAAGATTTGAAAAAAGAATGGATAAGCTAAGCAAGCACATAGACTTAGCACACCAAGATGTAAATGAAGTAAATACTTCTGCTAAAAAAATAGCTAGTAGATTTAATAAAATTGAATCAGTTCAACTAGAAAAAGATGAAATCTCTATGCTTGATTAGAAAACTAATGGATCTCCTAATAGTTTTGTGACACAACACTCTTATAATTAATGCTGCATATTTCAGAGTAGCTACCATCACGGCACATTACCACCCCATTTTCTGTAACCTTAGCTACCCCGCCTTCCCATAAACAACACCCTTGTAATTTTTGCAAATCCATAATTGCATGAATAGTGCAATAACAAGTAGAATAATCCCCATTATTACACACATATCTTCCAGCAGAAGAGTCGCAATATTGGATACCCCCCATTTGACCACAACAATTATCACACTGACAGTCTTCACAAGAAGCATTTGCTATACTTGCGTAACAAAAACTAACCAATAAATATATTAATATTTTTTTATTTTTTAATTTCATGATTTCTCACTAAGCATTTTTTACAATCTCTTATATGAAATAATAGCTTATTTTGAGCATTCTGTGCTATAAACCTAGAAAAACTATCCGCTCAATTATAAGAATTGCTAAGACTGGACTTTATGACTTTTTAACCTGTTAAATCATAATGGAAATATTATTTTCCATAATGTAAGATTACTCATATTGTTTGCCAACATGAAGTGAGAATATGAAATACAGTATAACTAAACTACCTAATCTTGAAGAAAATAATTGTTTGATTTTTGGATTTTTTTCCGAATCAAAATTAAGCGATATTTCTTCAAAAATTGGTGTAATGGATGAAGTAATATTAAAATCCTCTTTAGCAATGGTAAAAGAAGAATATGATAGCATTTTTCTTGCCTTACCAGATAATAAAACCATTTTTCTTGTAAACTGTGGAAGTAGAGAAGATTATACATTTAAGAAATCTAATAAGATTATTAAATTATCTTTTATGGAAATTCTTGGCAAAAAAATCAGCCACGTTATTGTTTCATTACCACAAGTTATTACTCAATCACCAAACTCACAAGCCCATGAATTTATTTTACTTATTGAGTCATTAAGATATCAATTTCTAGAGTTTAAAACTCATAACACTAATATATTTAAACTTGAATCAGTAGTATTTTGTTTAGCCGGAGTATCTGAAAGTGCGATTAAAGATGCAGAAGCTATAGCGTCTGGAATAAATTTTACCAAAGATTTAGGAAATACTCCTGCAAATGTATGTACACCAACATTTCTTGCTGAAAAAGCATTTCATCTTGATAAAGAATATAAATCTATATCAACTAAAATATTAAATGTTAAAGATATGCAAAAACTTGGTATGGGGGCATTACTTGCTGTTGGCCAAGGTAGTGTTGAACAACCAAAACTTATTGAGATTTTCTACAATGGAGCTGGGAAAGAAAAACCTTTTGCTATGGTAGGCAAAGGTATAACTTTTGATTCTGGTGGAATTTCTTTGAAACCACCTGCTGGCATGGAAGAAATGAAATATGATATGTGTGGGGCAGCTTCTGTTCTAGGGACTATTAAGGCATGCGCATCTTTAAAATTACCAATTAACATAGTCGGCATTCTTGCTTGTGCTGAAAATATGCCTAGTGGCGCATCCGTTAAACCTGGGGATATTGTAAAAAGTATGTCTGGCAAAACAATTGAGATCACTAATACTGATGCTGAAGGTAGATTAGTTTTAGCTGATGCTTTAACTTATGTTGAAAAATTTAACCCTCAATTTGTGATTGATATCGCAACATTAACTGGGGCTGTAATAATCGCCTTAGGCCATGAGTCTACTGGTTTAATGACAAATGATGACAAATTAGCTAAATTAATCTTGGATTGCGCTCAAAATTCCCATGATAAAACATGGAGACTCCCATTAGATGAGGAATTGAAAAAACTACTAGATAGCCCCGTTGCTGATATGTTAAATTCTCCATCTCAACGAGTCGCAGGAAGTAGTATTGCGGCATGCTTTCTTTCAAATTTTACTGAAAAATACAGATGGGCACATTTGGATATAGCTGGAACTGCATGGGTATCAGGCACTAAACGCCAAGCTACAGGTAGACCTGTTCCACTGTTAGTAGAATTATTAAAACGTGTCGCAAATGCAAATTGATTTTTATTTACTAAAGAATGATTTAGAACAAGCAACCATGATGTTTGCTTGTCAGATACTAGAAAAAGCATATTCTTTGGATCATAAGGTATTTGTTTGTACTAAAGATAAAGAAGATGCTTTTTTTCTAGATGAGTTACTTTGGACTTATAAACCAAGTAGCTTTATTCCTCATAATATTCAAGGAGAAGGACCTGAGCCTCCTCCATCGATACAAATTGGTTATTTACAAGAACCTCGTGGCTTTAATGATATTTTAATTAATTTAACTGATACTATCCCTATTTTTCATAAAAAATTCACACGAATTATAGAAATTATTGAAAACAAAGATGCATCTAAGGAAAGTGGCCGCATTCGTTTTCGAGAATATAAAAAGTATAATTACCAATTAGTTACCCATGATATTGATAATAAGCAATCGCCGTGCTCGCGTCGCCATGTTGCCCAGTCACTGCCATTAAGTTAAGGAGTAACCTATTGATTTAAAATAAAAATTATTTA
>Ga0155559_1150_pt2 | contig 13146 bp, 12 predicted proteins | sample RifCSPhighO2_12_FD_107216 | JGI IMG/M metagenome (GOLD analysis project Ga0155559, IMG submission 107216) | Legionellales bacterium RIFCSPHIGHO2_12_FULL_35_11
AGCAAATGGTGTATTAATTTCAAATTGCGGCGGAACATCTCGAGGCTTTGCTTTATTTAATTTACAAGAGCGTGGTAAACTATTTATCGGTCCTCAAGTTAATTGTTATGAAGGAATGGTTGTTGGTATACATACTAGAGATAATGACTTAGTAGTAAATGTAACCAAAGAAAAACAACTAACAAACATGCGAGCATCTGGTACGGATGAAAATATTATCCTAACACCACCTATAAAGTTTAGCTTAGAACAAGCGTTGGAGTTTATAGATGACGATGAGTTAGTTGAAGTAACGCCATACACTATTCGGATAAGAAAGAAACAATTACTTGAACATGATAGAAAAAAAGCCTCACGAGCAGCGAATAGTAACGAGGATTTAAAGTAATTAATATGACTAAAAAAGGCTTTCAACGAGTTATTTTATATGCTAGACAAGTGCGAGCAAATCAGGGTATTGATGATACCTTGCACCATTTGGTTAATTTTCTAAATAATAGAAACATTGAATCGTATGTCGACCAAGATACCGCGGAAAGCTTTAATTTAGATTTACCGTTATTTCCAAGAAATAAACTAGAAACAAAGACTGATTTGATTTTAGTTGTCGGAGGTGACGGCAGCTTACTTTCTGCAGCAAAATTTGCAATCAAACATAATATACCGGTTATTGGAATTAACCGTGGATATTTAGGATTTTTAACGGATATTTCGCCAACTGACTTCGAAAACCAACTTACTAACGTATTTTCTGGCATATTTAAATCAGAGCATCGTACCCTACTTAAAATGAGAATTCATGAAAATGAAAAAACTTACGTAGAAGGAAGCGCATTAAATGATGTAGTTTTAAGCCGTGGTAATGAGACTAGACTTATTACTTTTGATGTTTATATTAATCAGCAATTTGTAAGTCATTATCGAGCTGATGGACTAATTCTTACAACTCCAACCGGATCTACTGCATATGCAATGTCTGCGGGTGGGCCAATTATGCACCCCAACCTAGAGGCTTTAGCAATTGTTCCAATGTTTTCACATAGCCTAAGCTCTAGACCTTTAGTTATTGATTCAAACTCTATTGTCGAATTACACATCAGCGCAGATAACGAAAATGACCTGCAAATAAGCTGTGATGGGAATGAATCAAATTTCATTAAACCAGGACAAATTATCACAATAGAAAAACATCCACAAAAACTCCACTTATTGCATCCAATTGATTATCATTATTATGATACCCTGAAAACCAAACTTGGCTGGGGATTAAGAGGATGAACTATGCTAAATTCACTATATATTGAAAACTTTGCCATTGTATCTAATCTTGAACTAGATTTCTCCGATAAAATGACTGCTTTTACAGGTGAGACTGGGGCGGGGAAATCAATTATGATCGATGCATTAATGCTAGCACTTGGCGAAAGAGCTGACGCATCTGTAGTTAGAGTTGGAACATTAAAATGCGATATTCAAGCAAGCTTTACAATCTCCAATTCATCTTCCTCTGCAAAATGGCTTGAACAACACGATGTACCGATAATTGATGGAGAAGTGCTCCTTAGAAGAGTAATTTATGCTGAAGGACGCTCGAAATCATATATTAATGGCATAGCATTTGCTCTGCAGAAAGTAAAAGAGCTCAGCGAAACTCTTGTAGACATTCATGGCCAACACCAACATCAAACTCTTTTACATCATCAAACGCATAGAAAACAACTAGATACATATGCAAAACATCATGACTTACTGCAAAAAACTTTCGATAGTTATCAATTGTGTAGCTCAATTCAAGATAAAATTAATGAGTTAACAACTAATACAACCAATCAAGAAAAAGCAGAACTTCTCCTGTATCAAATTAATGAATTAAACGCTTTATGTATTCAAGATAATGAAGTTGAAAACCTGCATAAAGAACATCAACTTTTACATCATGCTAAAGAATACCTTGAACAAATTAGAAATATAGATAACCTACTGCAAGCAGAAGATGAACCAAATATTAGAGATTATTTAAATCAAGTATCACATTATTTATCACAGCTTCCAAGTGATAACTTATCAATCAAAAATGCCCTGGAACTAATTGATAATGCTTTAATTCAGTGCGATGAAGCAGCTGGTGAAATTCTTGCTTTCTCAACTAAAATCCAACTTGACCCTGATAGATTATCTCAAATAGAAGCTAGAATGGCTGAGCTTCATTTACTTGCACGAAAATATAAAATTGACGTTAAGCAACTCGCTACTCGGACAAAAGAATTAGAAACCGAGCTTAAAGAAATAGAAAATAACAAAGAGCTCTTACACTCTCTTGAAAAATCACTAGCTGAAGCTAAAGATTCTTATGAGCAAATTGCACTTGAACTTCGGACATCTAGGCAAAAATTTGCGGTTTCTCTTGCAAATGAAATAACAAATATTATTCGAAACCTTGGAATGCCAAAGGGATTTGTTGAAATTGAACTTTCTAATTTAGAAAAAATGCAGCCGCATGGATTAGATAAAATTGAATATAAAGTTTGTACTAACCCAGGAATGCGCCTAGACTCTCTAGCAAAGATAATATCTGGAGGCGAGCTTTCAAGAATTAGCCTTGCAATTCAAATGATAACAGCTGAAAGAGGAGCGACACCTACTTTACTGTTTGACGAAGTAGATGTCGGAATTGGAGGTGCAACTTCGGCCTTAGTAGGACAGCTCTTAAGAAAATTAAGTGAGAGGCTGCAAGTTTTTTGTGTAACCCATCAACCACAAGTTGCATCTAGTGCTCACCAACACTTTTTAGTTGAAAAAGAGATAAAATTTGAACAAACTTTTACAAAAGTCACAGAATTAGTTGATAAAAATAGAATCAATGAAATTGCTAGAATGTTAGGTGGAATAACAATCACAGAACAAACAAAACTTCACGCCAAAGAACTTCTAGAACTTGAGAATTAGACTTCTTTCGTATATTCTGGAAACCACACTGTTTTTTCTATAACTCTAGCAATTTCATCTTCTTTTAACCGCGAATAACCTTCTTTAATTGCCTGCTTAATAATTGCAATAGAAATTTTTTCACTTACCTTCCTAATTTGGGAAATTTCAGGCAACAAACAAGTTTTGTTTGAATTAACAACACCAGATAATCTCCCTAGCTCTTCAGCCGCAGCCAACATCATTGTATCTGTTATTCTTGTGATTTTACCAGCTAATACTGCAAGACCCATCCCTGGAAAAATATATACATTATTTGATTGCGAAATTTTATATACCGTTCCATTAAAATTAACCTCAGGAAATGGACTACCTGTTGCAATTAATGCATTACCATTAGACCATTTTATCAAGTTTTCAGGTGTTGCTTCAGAGCGAGAAGTAGGATTTGATAACGGTAAAATAATAGGATTTTTACAATAACCAGCCATTTTCGTTATTATTTCTTCCGTAAACTGATTTGGCTGACCTGATACTCCTATTAATATTGTAGGTTTTACATTATGGACAACATCAAATAACGAGTAATTATCCTTTTTCCCCCAAGCCTCCAAATCAGCATGGTTTTTTACAAAATCGTGCTGGAATTCCTGTATATCATGAATTTTGTTATGTAATAATCCTACTCTATCCACTAAATAAAAATGACGTAACGCCTCATCTCTAGACATTCCTCTAGCTAGCATAGCGCGAACTAATTGCTGACTAATACCGCATCCAGCTGACCCTGCTCCTAAAACTATTATTTTTTGATCAGATAATTTTTGTTTAGCCATCTGCACAGCTGAAAGTACAGCTGCTACCACAACTGATGCCGTACCCTGAATATCATCATTGAACGTACATAATTGATCTTTATATTTATTTAATAAAGGGTAAGCATGATTTTGAGCAAAATCTTCGAACTGCAATAAAACATTTGGGAAGTATTTTTTAACTGCTTGAACAAACTGATCTACAAAATCATAGTAATTATCCCCTGTAATTCGTTTATGTCGCCAACCTAAGTATTGAATATCCTCTAGTCTCTCAGGATTATTTGTACCCACATCTAAAATAATTGGTAAAGTATACTTCGGATTAACACCACCAATTGCCGAATACAAAGAAAGCTTACCAATTGGAATTCCAAGCCCACCAGCTCCCTGATCTCCAAGCCCTAATATTCGCTCTCCATCAGTTACCACAATAACTTTTATTTCCCTTTCAGAAGATATTTCAGCCAGAATTTTCTCTAAATACTCTCTATTGTTATAACTTAAAAATAACCCTCGAGGATGACGATAAATATGATGAAAGTCTTCGCAAGCCTCACCCACAACTGGAGTATAGATAATCGGCAACATTTCATTAATATTTTCCACGACAAACCGATAAAATAATACTTCATTTTCATCTTGCAGAGCTCTTAGATAAATATGCTTTTCTAAATTGGTGTCCTTCATATCAATTGCATCTCTAACACGCACCAACTGGTCTTCAATTTTTTCAATCTTACCAGGCAGTATTCCATGCAGATTATATCGATCTCGCTCGTTTTTTGTAAATGCCGTTCCTTTGTTTAACAAAGGATTATGCAGGATATCAAAACTACTTATTATTTTATTAGCCATAGTATCACCCTCTTGTTGCTCCACTGCCATTAAGTTAAGGAAAACACTGTCATTCCCGCGAAAGGCGGGAATCTATTTCTAAGCAGGCACAGCGCCACTTTATGGATAGATTCCCGCCTTCGCGGGAATGACAAAATCCTTAACTTAATGGCAGTGTCTTGTTGCTCTTAGTTTAGAATTGATTTTTCATTTATTCAATCAATGAATAGTAATTATTGATGTTAATGTTTATATTTGGTACAATAGAGCGACTTTTTGTCTTTTTGTTTTCTTAATATTATATCTAGGTGAGGCTGCATGAAATTTGAATCTATGGAAATTAAACTCTTTATTGACGCAAGTATTGAAAAAAAGTCTTTAATTGTCTTAGCTGGTAATCCTGATAAAAAGAATAACAATGAAGCATATTTAATTCTTAATCAAAAAATAATAAATAAGCATTTTAAGAATGACAAAGCAGATTGGATTCCAACGCTTAACTCACAAACAAAAAATCATCAATACTTTAAAGATATTTCTCGATATTTTATAACTATAGATGAAAATCCTAATAATATAATTATTGGATCTGTAGCCACAGTACCAAAATTACAAGAACAAAAAGAAAATAATAAACCATCCTACGCACAAATCGTGAGCACAGAAAAAAAATCTCCAGCACAAAACCTAGAGAATGAGCAAAATAAATTATATAAAGAAATAATTCATAAAATTATTCATGAAGCCAATATGCATTCTAGAAACATATTTATTCAACCTCTAGGATTAAATGACGGATATGATACAGAAGAAGCTGCTAAATTATTTTTTGAAGAGACTAAAGAATTGAAAAAAGGTTTATCAATTTGCTTTTTAGTATCTGAAAACACAAAGGATAATAAGTTTATTGGATCTCTTAATAAACTCGCTTCAGATGATTTAAATCGCGTGAAGACTCTTAACTGCGAACCTCGGTGTACATTAGAACATGAGAATTCTAGCACCGACTCGACAAAAAAGGTTAAGACTGAAGTAGAGTTTTCGAAGATTCCTATTACAGAAACTAAAAATCCGGTTTCAAACCAACGCAATCCACGTAATGGAGAAAAGAACAAGAAACGGTCTAAAGCACCTGGTCGCCATCCAACATCTAAAGTTCAAATAGATCAAATAGATAAAATATTAAATATATTATATAATAAATTAGATATCAATCAATCTGAAAATAAATATACGCAATTAGCAAAAAAACTATATGAAGAATGGTCCAATTATAATAAGTCTAATAAATCACAAAATATCAGCACAAGAGCTTCTGCATTAGCCTTAGAAATAGAAAAGGAAATAGGCGTTTTTGATGAATCTCCAGATTGGTATTCATTCTTTTTAAATATACTAAGACAGTTTGCCAACCTATTTATAATGGGTCAAAAATATACATTATTTCGTCCGCCTGAGTTTGCCTTCATGAAAGAGGCTAAAGATGAATTAAAGATAATTAATTCTAGAAAAAACAGTTGAGCTCTACTACGAATTAATAAGACCTAAATTAATAATTATCTAGGTGGACTTACGCACAAAGGATTAAATCATATGAAAAAATACTTATTTTTTATAATTCTTTCCATACCATTTGCTTGGAAGCCTGTTTATGCCATAGAAAACCCTGTTTTAAAAAATATTAATGGCGCGACTTTTGAATTTTCTTCATTGAAAGGGAAATGGGTGTTTATTAATTATTGGGCTAGCTGGTGCGGGCCATGTGTTGATGAAATTTCTGAATTTAACAAATTATTTGATGAAAAAAATAACAATGTGGCAATATATGCCGTTAATTACGATTTTTTATCACTCTCTCAACAACAAAACATGGCTAACAAATTCCAAATTCACTATCCAAGTCTAGAGCAAAAATCTGCTCTAAAACTTGGATTAGGAAATATTTCTGTTGTTCCCGTAACATTTATATTTAATCCTGAAGGAAAACTTACCGCAACACTCTACGGTGGACAAACTATCCAAGGATTAAAAAAAGAGATTACCGACCAGGAACTACTGTTGAAACAGCATGCTTAAAAATCATCTGAACAATTGCCCCCTTTAGCATGATAACGTGATCATCATAATCACTGATTACACCATGCAATTTAATGCCATTTACTAAAAAGACTGAAACAGGACTCTCATCCTTTTTCAGTCCATCTAGAAAATCATTTTGCAACTTGCTTAGTTGTGTCATTGCCGGCTCCTTATTCTTGTTTTGGCAATATGTAAAATACATATACCATTTAGTCGGCACTCTATACTAAAACTTTAATGATTTTTTTAGATATCAATATTTTCTGCTTCAAGAGCATTCGTTTCAATAAACTCTCGTCTTGGTTCGACACAATCACCCATTAAAGTTGTAAAAATTTCATCAGCAGCAACAGCATCTTCAACAGTAACTTGCAGCATGCGCCTTACATCTGGATCCATAGTTGTTTCCCAAAGTTGCTCAGGATTCATCTCTCCAAGACCTTTATATCGCTGAATACTTTGCCCACGTTGCGCTTCATTCATCAACCAATTTAATCCATCTTCAAAACTAGCAACAGAAATACTCTTTGCACCTCGCGTAAAAGTTGCGCCATCCTCAACAACATTTTCTAACTCTGAATTAATCTCATGCATTAACTTAAAATCCTTCGACAATAAGAACTCTGCATTTAAAGTATAAATATGATCTGTCCCATGCTGACTCATAATCACAACCGGTATATATCTTCCCTCATCCGACTTTAACTCAATAGAAAAATTCTGATTTTTTGCACTAATTGCAGTTAGTTTCGTAGTTAAATCTGCAGCAAAACTTTGCATTTTTTCCTGATTAGTAAAATCATTTACCTGAAAAATAGGTAAAACTGTAGCAGCTTTCAAAATTAACTTATCATATCGACGTGAATATTTTTTTAGTAACTTTTCAAACTTACGAAATTTCTCAACTAAATTTAACAACGCCAAGGAAGATATAGCCGGCACATCTTTTCCAGGAGAAAATAATGCTTCATCAAGCGCACTTTGCGTTAAACTCTCAAATAAATCATCATCATCTTTTACATACCGCTCATTTTTCCCTTGTTTAATTTTGTAAAGAGGAGGCTGTGCAATATAAATATAACCGCGTTCAATTAACTCTGGAGTTTGGCGATAGAAAAAGGTTAACAGCAATGTTCTAATATGCGCCCCATCCACGTCAGCATCGGTCATAATAATAATTTTATGATAACGAACTTTGTCTGGATCATATTCATCTGGGCCAATGCCGCATCCTAAAGCTGTAATTAAAGTTCCTACCTCTTGTGATGAAAGCATTTTATCAAATCGAGATTTTTCTACGTTTAAAATTTTACCCTTTAACGGAAGAATAGCTTGATACTTCCTCTCTCTACCTTGCTTAGCTGAACCACCAGCAGAGTCTCCTTCTACAATATATAACTCAGAAAGAGCCGGGTCTTTTTCCTGACAATCAGCTAATTTCCCAGGAAGACCAGCAATATCTAATGCTCCCTTACGTCTAGTCATATCACGAGCTCGTCTAGCAGCTTCTCTAGCTCTAGCAGCGTCAATCATCTTACCAACAATGATTTTCGCAATAGCAGGATTTTCCAATAAGAAATCATTTAACTTATCACTAACTGCCGATTCAACCGCAGCCTTTACTTCTGATGAAACAAGTTTATCCTTTGTCTGAGAAGAGAATTTAGGATCTGAAACTTTTACAGATAATACAGCCGTTAATCCTTCTCTAGCATCATCACCTATTGTTGCTATTTTAGCTTTCTTTGCAAATCCTTCTTTCTCAATATAATTATTTAAGGTTCTAGTCAAAGCCCCTCTAAAACCAGCTAAATGTGTTCCGCCATCTTTTTGTGGAATATTATTCGTAAAACAATATAAATTTTCTTGATAAGTATTATTCCACTGCATAGATAAAGCTATCTCAATCCCATCTTTTTCTGTAGTCATAGAAAATATTACTGGAATTATAGGAATTTTATTTCTGTTAAGATGTTCAACGAAAGCGCTAATTCCACCATCATATCGAAAAGTATCTTGCTTATTTTCTTCTCTCTCATCTTTTAAATTAATACATACACCAGAGTTCAAAAATGAAAGCTCACGGAGACGTTTTGCAAGGATATCATAATGAAATAAAATATTAGAAAACGTCTCGGCGCTTGGTTTAAACCAAATATATGTACCTGTTTCAGTTGTATCTCCAACCTCAACTAACGGCCCCGCAGGCTCTCCTTTGTTATAAATTTGCTCATGAACACGGTTATTTCGTTTAATTTTTAAAATAAGTTTTTCTGAAAGGGCATTCACTACGGAAATACCTACCCCATGCAAACCGCCAGAAACTTTATATGAATTATCATCAAACTTACCACCAGCATGTAATACTGTCATAATTACTTCAGCAGCCGACTTCCCTTCTCCTTCATGAAAGTCAACAGGAATACCTCGGCCATCATCCGATACAGAGATAGATTCATCCACATGAATAACGACGTTAATTTCACGACAATAACCAGCCAAAGCTTCGTCTATTGAATTATCAACTGCCTCAAACACCATATGATGCAACCCAGTACCATCATCAGTATCGCCGATATACATACCAGGTCTTTTTCTAACAGCATCAAGCCCTTTTAATACTTTAATGTTAGTGGAGTCATAAGTAGTTTCTTCAACGCTCATTTGATAATCCCATTGCAAATTAATGGTTAGAGTATATCATCTTTAATATGTATATGTCTTATGATAGATAAACTAATTCTTTAGGATTATCAGTTACCTCTGTTGACCAAAATATTTTTTGCAATAAAAAACCCGCTCAAGGCGGGTTTTTTATTAGGCAGTAACTTAAGCTACGTTACCTAACCATTTCAAGCCAAAGTATACACCTTGTAGCCCGAAGTCACCAACGTCAGGAGCATCAAGTAATTGATGGCTTTGTGAACGAATAGTGTTGAAGTAGTTAATCCACATCCAACCAACATCAAGAGTAATATCACCTTGAGCCATTGCGTAAGTATAGTTAGCACCTAATTTACCTTCTAATTCAGGAACTACAGTGTTAGTAGAACTATTTGTAGTTACAGAATGTGTAGTTAGAACGTTAGTAGAAGTAGTGCTGAACTTACTTGTACCAGCTAATAATGCCATAGCACCTTTAGCGTAGATACCTAAGCCATTACCCCAGTCATAACCAGCGTCAGCACCTAATCTAGGACCGAAACCATTGTAAGAAGGAGAATTAGTACTTACTATGCTGAATGATGGAGTAGCTCCAGCTGCAGTAGTGCTGCTTCCGCTCATTCTGAAAGTAGTATCAGCAGTTAAACGAGCAAACTCGAAACCACCATGGAAACGAATGCTTTTGTTTTCGCCGAAATCAACGTGTTGACCGAATTCTAAATTAACAGCATCCCACTTTGGAGAAACTTTAGCAGTAGCTCTGTTAACAGTAGTTGTAGCAGCACTAACCGGAGGATCTAATAAATCAACTGCAACAGTTGCAGAACCGTTGAAACCACCAGATCTGTTTGTTCCTACGTGCCACCAGTTAAGGTTAAGATCGTTTCCAGTATTGAAGTGGTAAGAACCTTCGATCATCCAACCCCAACCCCATTTTGGATTTCTGCCAAGATCAACAGATTGACCAGCACCAGTAGAAATTGTTTTAGAAATACCAGCGCTAGTGCCACCAACATTTGGTTGGAAATACAAAGCTCTTGCACCTAAATCCCAAGCTGTACTTTCGCATGGAACTGTTACGTTAACAGCGCTGCATACAGGGCCCATTGTGCCAGCAAAAACTGCACCGCTACTCAAAGCTAGAACAGCTACGGCTGTTTTTTTCAAATTTAACATACTTTTCTCCACTTTTTTATTATTAAACTTCCGTTTTTCGTAAAAGCTACTATTTTTATTGACTTCAGTACGCCTCATCGCTCTAAATCCGAAAACGTACATGAAACGATTATCATACCTGAAATCATAATTGTCAACAGTAACATCCAAATATCATCGTTAACAAAATCATCAACGTAAATAGTTACGAAATGTTACAATCTACGAAAACTCAGTATTGTAGTATCTTAAGTATTTGTCAATGTTTTTTATACTTTTTTTGTAAAGCAATACTTTTACATGCTATCCTATTATCTTCCTATTCATAATGGCGGCTGAATGTGAAAAATATAAGCATCATCAAACCAGATGATTGGCACGTACATTTTAGAGACAATGATGTACTAAAAAATACTGTCCCTAATACGGCAAAATACTTTGCCCGCGCCTTAGTTATGCCGAACACTATTCCACCGTTAGTTAGCCTTAACGACTTAAAAAATTATCGTGCCCGTATATTGAGTGCTTTACCAAAAAATAGTGGTTTTGAACCATTAATGACATTTTATCTAAATAATCAAATAGAGCTAAATGAGCTAATTCAATCTAAATCATATCACTATATCGTTGGCGCAAAACTCTATCCGAAAGGAGCTACAACCAATTCTTCTGCCGGAGTTAGATCAGTAAAAAACTTCTATCCCCATCTAGAAGTAATGCAAGACTTAGGTCTAGTACTACAAATCCACGGGGAAGTTACGCATGGTGATATTTTTGATAGAGAAAAAATTTTTATTGAAGAGGAATTAATTCCAATCCTTAAGAATTTTCCTAAACTAAAAATTGTATTAGAACATATTTCAACAAAAGTAGCTGTTGATTTTATGGAAAACTCTTCTAATAATGTTGCAGCAACTATTACTCCCCATCATCTCTTATACAATAGAAATAATCTTCTAAGTGGTGGAATAAAACCACATTTATATTGTTTACCAATACTTAAGAGAGAAAGTTGTCAAAAATCTTTAATAAAAGCCGCAACTAGCGGAAATCCTAAGTTCTTTGCCGGAACTGATAGTGCGCCTCACAGTAAAAATTACAAAGAAAATTCTTGTGGATGTGCTGGCGTATATTCAGCGCCTTTTGCAGTTGCGATGTATACTGAGGTGTTTGATAAAGCAAGCAGACTTTCTAATCTTGAAGGATTTTTATCAAAATATGGAGCTACTTTTTATAATAAGCCAATTTTAAATGATAGAATTGAATTAATTAAAAAATCACAAACTATCCCTAATTATTTACCACTAGGATATGATGAAGTAATTCCTCTGGCTGCTGGGGAAAATATACAATGGAGCGTCATCTAATGCATTCTCTTAAAAAAATTAATCAACGCTTTCGTGGTTTTTTACCTGTGGTTGTGGATATTGAAACTGCTGGCATAAACCCAACTGAAAATGCCCTATTAGAAATTGCTGCTGTAATTATAGAAATGGATGAAAATGGCACCTTTATTCCAGCAGAATGTATTTTTGAACATATTTTGCCTTTTGAGGGGGCTGCTCTTGATCAAAAATCTCTGGAGTTTAATAAAATTGACCCTTTTCAACCACTAAGATTTGCTATCGAAGAAAAGCTGGCTTTACAAAATATTTTCACCAAGATTAATCAAGCCATAAAAAAATTAAACTGTCAAAGAGCCGTATTAGTTGGACATAATGCATGGTTTGATCTTTTATTTTTAAAAGCTGCTGTAAATCGCACAAAAATATGCTCGCCATTTCATGCATTTACTTGCTTTGACACAGCTACTCTATCTGGATTGGTTTATGGGCAAACTGTTTTATCAAAGGCAATTCAAGCTGCAAAAATTAGCTTTGATACAAATGAAGCTCACTCAGCAATTTATGATGCGACCAAAACTGCTGAGCTGTTCTGCAAAATTTTAAATACTTGGCAAAACATTACGATCTAAGTAGTTGGTAAAGTAACTCCTGTTTGCCCCTGATACTTACCATTTCTATCCCGATAAGAAACCTCGCAAGGATCAGTGGCCTCTAAGAAAATCATTTGCGCCACGCCTTCATTTGCATAGATTTTAGCCGGAAGAGTAGTGGTATTTGAAAACTCTAATGTTACATGCCCTTCCCATTCTGGTTCCAAAGGAGTTACATTGACAATAATTCCACAACGCGCATAAGTAGACTTGCCTAAACAAATAGTTAAAATATTTCTTGGAATTCTAAAGTACTCTATTGTTCTAGCTAGAACAAATGAGTTTGGCGGAATAATACATACGTCTGATTTAACATTAACAAAGCTATTTTCATCAAAAGATTTAGGATCAACAATAGCTGAGTTTATATTAGTAAATACTTTAAATTCATTAGCGCAACGGACATCATATCCATAACTTGAAACACCATAAGAAATAATTTTATGGTTATTATTTTCTCGAACTTGTCGTGGCTGAAACGGTGAAATCATACCACGACTTACAGCTTGCTGCTCTATCCACCTATCTGACTTTATACTCATTAATTTCTCTTCTATCACCAATTATTAATAGACGATAATTATATACTTAAGCTATTATAAAATGCGAGATATGTTTGTATTTATCAACCCCAGGTACGTACTAGTGCCTTTCCATACTATACTACTTGATTAA
>Ga0155559_1105_pt3 | contig 13112 bp, 14 predicted proteins | sample RifCSPhighO2_12_FD_107216 | JGI IMG/M metagenome (GOLD analysis project Ga0155559, IMG submission 107216) | Legionellales bacterium RIFCSPHIGHO2_12_FULL_35_11
TTTATCGTTGGGCCAAGGCCCAACCTACGCCCCGTCTATATTATTTGATGAGACAGCCCTGATTGTAACAACTTATCAGTTTTGGCCGCACAAATAAAATCATTTAAAGAAAGACCATCAAGTGCATGAGTGGTAAATACAACATGGCAATAGTTATATCCAACCTCAAGATCTGGATGATGATTTTCAATATTTGCAATCCAAGCTAGAGCATTAACAAATGCCATAGTTTCATAAAAATTTTTAAAAGAAAAAGATCGCTTAATTTGCCTATTGTCTGCAGTAACATGCCATTCTTTTGATAATTGAGGCATTAAGTTAATAATTTGCTCTTTTGTTAAAGCATTTCCAATTCCCTCACAAGATTCACAGTGTTTTGTTGTTAAGTCGCTAGTCATATTCATTCCTCTAATTATTTATAAACTAATTTTCACCCATAACTTGTGCAAAAACCTTTAAAAATCTCTCATTTTGTTCTTCTGTGCCAATTGTTACTCTTAAATAATTAGTCATTTTGTATGGATGGAGTGGTCTAACAATTATTCCAGATTGTTGCAGTTTTTCAAAGATTGGATTGCCGTCTTTTTTACAATCTATTGTAATAAAATTAGCATGACTTTCAAGATAGCTAAACCCGAGTTTATTCAGAGCTTGCTGCATTTGCACAAGCCCTTCCTTAGTATTTTCTAATGTCTTTTTAATAAATTCTTGATCTTGGATAGCCGCGCTTGCTGCTGCAAGAGATGCAATATTAACAGAAAATGGTAACTGAACGCTGTAAAGTAAATTTGTAATTTGCTCATTAGAAATAGCATACCCTAATCTTAATCCAGCTAAGCCATAAGCCTTTGAGAAAGTTCTCATTATTACTAAATTTGGATGCTCATTAATTAGATCTACAGAATTTCCATAGAAATCATCTTTGGCAAATTCATAATATGCTTCATCTAAAACTACAATTGTAGTCTTAGGCACAGACTCCAATAACCTTTTTATCTCTGCATATTCAATTAATAAACCTGTTGGATTATTAGGGTTAGCTAAAAATATTATTGCGGTTTGTGTAGTACAAGTATTAATTAATGTATCAATGTCGACTTTAAAATTAGGAGCCTGAGTTTTATAACAAGGTACACCTAATGTTTTAGCCTGAATTTCATAAGAAACAAATGCATAATCATGGGTTAAAATATGGCAATTTTTGTTTATAGCAAAGCATATTAATAATAAACAAATCAATAAGTCTGAGCCATTACTTAACGTAAGCATCTCTTGATCAATTTGCAAAAATTTAGCAAGCTCGCTTCTAAACGGATGAGTAGTAGAAGTATGATACAAAGCTGTATCTTCTTTAGATAAATTCCAAATTGCCTGCAAAACGTTTTCACTACAACCTAAAGCATTTTCATTACTAGCCAATTTAATTATATCCGTTATTCCTTGTTCCCTTGCAACTTCTTCTATAGATTTGCCTGGAGCATATGGGTTTAGTGATTGAATACCTGGGTGGGTTAATTTTTTAAAATCATACATCTTATTCTTAGCACTCCTTGCAACTATAAATATGAAAATGATAGGATACCGACAAGTCCACACTCAGGAAAGAGCATGCAGAAAAATAATGGATTTTCTCTAACAGAAGTATTAGTAGCCCTATTTTTGCTTACAAGCATATCACTATTTATATTAAAACAACAATTACAATCAATTATTTTATTAAATAACATTATAAAGAAGTTTGAAGTTCTAACAAAAACTTCTAATGAACAAGAAACAGTACTTACGAAAAACCTTGAGGTCAAGGCGAAAATTGTTTTTGACGAGGAAGTGTCGACTAACTAAATGGCTAAATCAAAAACAATTGTCAACACAGAGATCGGAGTTTTTCGTAAGTCCTGTAAAATTAAAATATCTGTAGCAGGTTATGGCCTAGTTGAAATATTTATTAGCCTATTTCTCGCTACATTATTAATCTCAGGACTCATCACCCAATATCTGCAGATTAAAAATGGTTTTATAATGGCTAAAAAAAATATGGAACGAGAAATAGAACTGCAATATACAACCAATCTAATTCGAAAAAGCATACATAGATCTGGATTTACCCCTTGCGGTCCTTTATCTTCAATTAATAATAATTTAAAAAGCATAGAAATTTTGCCGAATAAATTAATTACCCGGAGCATGGCTTACAATTTTTCTCTTATAAAAAACTTAATATCGCAAAATGAATTAAGTTTATTCGCGCCTATAAGAATTAAAAAGCTCCATAAACTCTTAATTGCAGATTGCTACCATGCGGAAATTAAAGTTGTTCAGGATGTTACAAATAATAATTCTAAATTAATCTTAAATTCTCCACTGCAATTCAAGTATCTACCACCTATTTATGCTGGAGAATATATTGAAGAAACTTATTATACAAAATTAAATAATCAAAACATCCCAGCGTTATATTATAGGAATCATCACTCAGAGGAGCTCAATTCTAATATTATTGAAATTAACTCAGTCCAGAAAAAAGATATCGTAGAAATATTACTAACATTAGATAACTATAAAAAAAGATTATTAGTTAGTTTTAGCAGGATATTATCCTAATATTATGCTACTACTTTCAAAGAAAAATAATGGCTTTATTTTATTATCAACAGTTATTATATTATCTACTATTTTACTTTTATTATTAGATTTTTTAAAATTTTTAAACTTAAACATAAAACTTTATAATAATATTTATATAAACTACCAAGAATTTTACTTATTAGAAAACTCCGCGAAAAATATAAGTATAAATATCGACAAATTCGCACTGCCAAAATGCGTTATTTCAAATAAAATTAACTACTATATGCAAAAGGAAGATCTACTAAAAATTGGCTGTCAATATAAATATAAAAATAAAGATTTCGCATATTTGATAAATGACTTAGGAAGTTTTCCTTGTTTAAAAATTAAAAATAAAAACGTAGAAACTGGGAGTTATCACTGGCTAGTAAACATTATGATAAATAATAGAATATTAACTTTAAGAGTGGCTTATCCAATAAAAACTCCTGAATGTACAACCTTAAATAGTATGATTATAAATTCAGGAATTTTGAGTAGATGGGAATATTAGGGGCGTGGACAATTGGCTCTAAAAATTACCAAATCATACATCTATTTTTATTAACCATGTCACTTTCCCCTGCAACATTAAATGCTTTTTGAAATTGCGACATATTAGCAAGTGTGCCGTTTACTCTATATTTTGCAGGAGGATGCGGATCTATGGTAGCCAAGTTTAACTCTTGTTCAGGTCGCGCATTATTAGCCCAGCTATGTGCGAAACTTATAAAAAACTGTTGATCTGGTGTATACCCATCTATAACTTTGGCGTTTTTATATTCTTTTGATAAATGGAAAGCTCGGTAAGCTAAAATCAACCCTCCCAGATCAGCTGTCGCCTCACCAACTACTAACTTACCTTGCAATGACACGTTATCATTTACTTTATAATTTGAATATTGTTGCACTATACAATTTGTCGCTTTTTGAAATTTTTTCAAATCTTTAGGCATCCACCAATCATGTAAATTTCCAGCAGCATCAAATTTAGCTCCCTGATCATCAAAACCATGGGTAATTTCATGACCAATAACGGCACCTATAGCTCCATAATTAATAGCAACAGGTGCTTTTGGATTAAAATATGGCGGCTGTAAAATTCCCATAGGGATATTTATGCTGTTCATTGACTGATGATAATAAGCATTTACCATCTGAGGGGTCATTTCCCATTCAGTTCTATCAACTGGTTTGCCTATTTTATCTAAATCATACTTCACTAAAAACTTAGAGCAACGCAATACGTTTAATATGTAAGGCCCCCTATCAATCTGTAAAGATGAATAATCCCGCCATTTATCTGGATAACCAACTCTTTGCTCTATTAAATCTAACTTTTTAATAGCTTGCTCTTTTGTTTGTTTGCTCATCCAACTTAGATTTTGCAAATCAGAACGCAACACGGTTCTTATATTATGAATCATCCCCATTACTTCAGCTTTATCTGCATGAGAAAAATACTTTTTAACAAACAACTCGCCAACTGCAAACCCTAAAAAACCATTTTCCGTACTAACTACCCTCTTCCAACGTGCTGGTAAAGTCTGCATACCAGACATAATTGCCGCCATATGGAAATTTTGCATGACAAATGGTTGAGATAAATAAGGCGCTGCTCCATCTAATAGATGCCAGGTTAAGTAAGTCTGCCAATCATTAATGCTAAAGGTAATTAATGCTTTATTTACATACCGCATAAAATTAGGCATCCCGATATTTATCTCTTTTAACTCAGAGTGCCCCATTTCTTTAAAATAATTTGTCCATGAAAAATTTGGTGTCAACTGATTGAGCTCTTGTAAATTCATAATATGATAAACAGCTTTAGGATCACGTAACTCAATCTGAGATAAAGATGCCTTCGCTAATTCTGTTTCAATAGCCATAACAGTGTTTGCTTTTCTTATAGCTATTTCTCGATTTTCTCCAAGAAGCACAAACATTTCTGTCATATGCTTAACAAATTCGTCGCGAATATATTTAAACTTCTTGTCATCTTTAAGATAATAATCTCTATCTGGGAGGCTCAAACCAGATTGCTCGACAGCTGCAATTACTTTTGTAGAATCTGCAAAATCTTGCATACTAGAGAAATTAAATATTCCTCCAACACCTAATTGATGTAAATGAATTATTTCTTTCTGCAAAGCAGCTAAGTCTTTTACAGCATTAATGCGAGCAAACTCTTTATTTAATGGCTTAACTCCTAATTTATCTATATTCTTTGTATCCATTCCACTGTAATAAAAATCACCTACTTTCTGCTCAATACTTCCAGGTTTTACATGCTTATCCAACGCAGCATTCTTTAGCATCTCATGAATTTCGTTACGATTTTTCTCCTCCAAAACCGAAAAAGAGCCCCAACTAGAATATTCAGACGGAATTGGATTTTTTTCTAACCAAGCACCGTTTGCAAAATTGTAAAAATCCTGTTTCACTAAAACAGACTTATCTAACCAATCCGTATGCAAATAATCACAACTCCATAAATTATTATTAGCAAAAGCAACTAAAGGTATGGAGGATAAAAGAAAACCTATATATTTTTTCATAAAATAACAAAAATTTACTGTGAAATTAACTAATTTTGGCATACTTGCAAAGCATAAGTCTAGCTGATAGCTTAGGAAATCTTTTTAAATTTAAAAAAAATCTAAATGAATCGAAAATTGTTTCACCAGACTAATCCTGGTAGTGCCTTATTAACGGCTTTATTTATTATGGCTATGATAACTATATCTGTAACAGCGATAAGTTTAAAGCTAAAAATTGATATAGCACATACTAATTTAGCCATAAACAACGATAAAAGACATTTAGCAGCAGAAATAGTAACGTTTTGGGCAATTGATAGACTGAAAGATACAGTAGAAAACTTAACTAGCTTAGATGATAATGGAACAGTATTAATTTTCCCTAAAAAACTACAAAAAATTTATCCAAAAGCTAAAATATCAGGTCGAGTATTAGATCTCCAAGCAAAATTTAATCTAAATAATATTGCTGACCCAAAATATCAAAACATCTTTTATTTACTTTTAAAAAATACATTTCCAAACTTTAATTCAAATAAAATAAATTCAATTCTAGCTGCCACAAAGAACTGGATTACTGGAATCGTGAAGAACATCAATCAAGATGAATGGGTAAAAAAATACTTAAAAGAAAAACCTGTTTATCTACCAGCTTACCAAAAAATCCAAAGTGTTTCAGAATTTAGAGCAATTTACGGTGTTGATAAAAACATCTACCTTTCTTTAGTAAAATATATCTGTGCTCTCCCCCAAACTACCACTATTAACATAAATACTGCATCGAAACATTTACTTTTATCATTGGCTAATGGAATTAAAGCAAATAACATTATTAAATTAAGAAATAATAAGAAAATTCAAAGTGTAGATGAAGTATCCAAATTAATTAATAATTTTAAAACATCAAAAGATACCATAAGTACCGAAAGTAGCTACTATTTAGTAACAGCTTACGCAGAGATAGATGATATTACTTTAACAAGTTTTACTACCCTAAAAAGGGTAATAAACAAAGATAATACTATTTCAATCGACGTTATCAAACAAACCTTTAAGGGATCTCCCAATAGATAGATCCCTTACTATCCATACCTCGAAGCTCAGCCTCACTAAAGCTATCAACAGCTATGACATATTGTCTTGCTTTTTCGGCTACAATTAATTGATTATACTCTGATAAATTTATTAATTTTAACTTTTTTGCATCTTCAATTTGTTGCATAAAAGTCAATGTCTTAATCACGCCATCCTTAACAGCAACTTTTATTTTATGCTCTAAGTGTTCAACTGCACAAATTTTTAAAAATGCATCTTCAACTTTGCCAATAGGAGAATTAGATAAATCTTCATGAAAAATATTACGTGTAATTCTATCTCTTGATTTAGATGGGTTCGTCAAAATTTGAGCCAATTTTTTTCCTAAATCATCTTTCGGCATTTTTCGTAAACATCCATATGGCAAGAAAATTAGTTTTAATGGGATTCTCATCCAGCGAATTGGGAAGTTAACTATTACCCCATAAAGTGCCGCCTCAGTATTATATAATAATTTTTCTAAACACCATTGAGCTATTGGTAAATCTTCCTCTAATTGACCATCATGCTGATAAAGTTGCATAACAGCAGATGCTAAATATAAATTCCCAAGCATATCACCAAGTCGAGCTGATAACTTTTCCATTCGTTTTAATCTACCACCTAAAACTAACATACCAAGATCTGCAAATGTAGCTAAACTCATACTATAAAATGTGGATAATTGATAATATCTAGCAAGCACTCCTTTTGGCCTGGAAATAAAATGACCATTTAAATATGCAAATAATAGAGTCCTAGAAAAATTACTCATAGCAAACTTAATATGACCTTTAATGGCCTTATCAAATTTTGAAATATCATTTTCTCGAATACCCTCCATTTCCGATAAAACATATGGATGACATCTAATAGCACCTTGTCCAAAAATAATTAAACTTCTGGATAAAATATTAGCCCCCTCGACTGTTATACTAATTGGACAACTCTCAAATCCTCTTGCTAAATAGTTATTTGGGCCAAGACATATTCCCTTACCACCATGTATATCCATAGCATCACATGCAACTTGTCTAGATAGCTCTGTAGTATTATATTTAACTATAGCTCCAGCAACTGGCGGTTTTGCTCCACTATCTATATCTCGAGTAATCATAGTTAAGGCTGCATCAATTATATAAGTATTTCCAGCTATTCTGGCTAATGGCTCTTCTATTCCTTCAAAATTAGCAATTGGCTGATGAAATTGATTTCGAATTCTTGCATAAGCACCACTTGCTAAAGCAGCTGCTTTTGAAGCACCACAAGCACCTGATGGCAAAGAAATGGCTCTACCAACACTTAAACACTCCATTAGCATTCGCCAACCATTTCCAACCATTTCTTCACCGCCAATAACACAATCTAGAGGTAAAAATACATTTTTACCTTGTGTAGGCCCATTCATGAATGGGATATTTAATGGAAAATGCCGTCTCCCTTTTACCACACCTTCTGTATTTGCTGGAATTAAGGCACAAGTTATACCTAAATCCTCACCTTTACCTAGCAGATTTTCTGGATCATATAATCTAAAAGCAAGCCCTATTACGGTGGCAACTGGACATAAAGTTATATATCTTTTATCCCAATTAAGTAACATTCCTGTAACTTTTTTCCCATCTATATTTTTAGTACAAACAATACCTGTATCAGGAATAGATGCAGCATCTGATCCTGCATTTGGCCCTGTTAGGGCAAAACAAGGAATCTCTTCCCCTTTTGCAAGACGTGGTAAGTAATGATTTTTTTGTTCTTCTGTCCCGTATTTTAAAAGAAGTTCCGCTGGGCCCAAGGAGTTAGGGACAGCTACAGTTGTTGCAGCAGTAATACTGCTACTATAAATTTTTACTAATACACGCATTTGCGCTGTAGCCGAAAATGCTAGTCCGCCATATTTTTTAGGAATAATCATCCCTAAGAAACCAGATTTTTTGATGTATTCCCAAACATTAGGCGGTAAATCTAATCTATTATGCGTGATGTCCCAATCATCTAGCATCCTACATAAAATACTCACTGGCCCATCTAAAAAATCTTGCTCTTCCTTTGTTAAATTAATAGGTTTTTCTGCATTTAACTTATGAAAATTAGGGTTACCACTAAATAATTCTCCTTCAAAACTTACACTACCAGCTTCTAACGCCTCTCTTTCTGTCTTAGACATTTTAGGCATGGCTTTCCCTACAATTTTAAAAATTATTTTAGTAAACAATGCTAATCTTAGCGGATTGATTGCTAAAAAAACTAAAATAGATAGAATTATCCATAGATAAGCAGTAAAACATCCTCCAACAACCTGATATTTTAATGCTAATAAACTAAAAGTCGCATAACTCATTATCCATAAATATATAGATGCTCTTTTTGAAATTAATAAAAATGTATAAGCTACAACTGCTCCAATAAAAATTCCGCTAAGCATAAAACCTCTCCTTTGGTTTCAGGAATTGAAAATAGAAGTCTAATATATGATTGATGCTCTAATCCTAATAATGCACTAACTGTCTACCATCCTTTCGTATACACAAAATTGCATAACTGAAGTATATAAATATAAATATCATGCACATAAAGTTAATTTTCATAGAATGAAAACCTAATGTTCTTAACATCAGAAAAATAACTGTTCCAAACGTAGATGACACAAACATAACCCTACAAGCCTGAGTAAACTTTAATTTGTGTTTAAAAATAGTTATAGACGCAACTTGTCCCATCATGGCAAAAACAATCATAATTGTTATCAGAACACCATAAATACATGAAACAAGCAATGGATAAACAAAAATTAATATTGCGTTTTTAACTTTATTAAGACCTACTTCTTTTACCCACTCCTTCCCTATAAATTTTTCGTTTTTAAAACCCTCATAGCTATATGTAAATATTTCCCTCTTATTATAAAATTCTTGATTACGTTCGTTATCTTTCAAAAACTCAACTCTAGGATCTCTAAAAAAATATTGTTTTTTTCTAATTAACATAAATAAATCTGGATATTCATCAGTAATTTCTTTGATTTGATCCGTTGTATCAATGATAATTACATCATTTCCTTTTTGATTTTTTATAAAATAAGGTTTATTTTGCTTAAAAATAACCTCACCATTTTCAACTATAATCTCTGGGATTTTAGACATAGGTTCTATTAAATCTTTCCATATATACTGCTCGAAATTTAACATGTATTTTATACCTAGTGGAATGCAAGCAAATATCAGAAGAGTTAAACAATAAGTCAAGCCAATCCCACGCCATCGTTTCGCCACATCTATATAAAGCTTTCTGGAATAGAATGACAGAAATATAGCTTGCCAATACTTGTATCTTCGAAGATCAAATGTTGCTAAATTATTAGTTGCTTTCTTCCGATTAAACATTCATTTCTCACCATATCCATAAAATATGGTATATTATTACATATTTAAGGTTTGTTATGACTATTACTCAAGAATTTTTAAAAAAAATTGCTAAAATGGCATATATAAATGAAGAAGATGCTGCAAATCTTTTTCCTAAAATTAAAAGCACTTTAGAAGAAATTGAACTTCTAAAAAATCTAGATACTTCTATGATAGAACCATTTACCCATCCTTCATCTTCTTATCAATATATGCGAGATGACATTTCTCAAAATAACAATCATACAGATGAGTTTTCTAATATTGCGCCAAGCTTTACTGATGGAAATTTTTTAGTACCAAATATTATGCAAAATGGTGAATAAGAAATGCATACTCAATCTCTAGCCAAACTCATTAAAAATCTCCAAGATAAAAAAATATCTAGTACTGAACTGGTCACCCACTATCTACAAAGAATTGCTAAGTATAAAAATCTTAATGCATTTATTAGTATCGATGAAGAATATGCGTTGAAAAAAGCCAGAGCAGCTGATGCCGCCTTATTAAAAGGCAACGCACTTATTTTAACTGGCATCCCAATGGCCCACAAAGATATTTTTTGCACTAAACATTTACCAACAACCTGCGCATCAAAAATGTTGGAAAATTTTGCGTCCCCTTATGATGCAACAATTGTCCAACGTCTAAATAATCAAGGTTCAATCATGGTTGGGAAAACCAACATGGATGAATTTGGCATGGGATCTACTGGTGAGAATAGTTATTTTGGCTTAACAAAAAATCCATGGAATAGAAATCATGTTACTGGTGGTTCTTCTAGTGGTTCTGTAAGCGCAGTTGCCGCACGAATAATTCCTTTTGCCACAACAACAGATACTGGTGGTTCAACTAGACAACCAGCAGCTTTTTGTGGATTATCCGGAATAAAACCAACATATGGACTAGTATCCCGCTTTGGCCAAATAGCATATGCCTCTAGCTTTGACCAAGCTGGAATTGTAACAACTAGTGTGGAAGATTTAGCCATTACAACGCAAGTAATAGCTGGATTTGACAAAAATGATTCTACATCAGTAGATCGCAAAGTAGATGATTACACTAAAAATATAAACAATGACCTGCGTGGCTTGCGTATTGGATTTCCGACTTGTCTTTTTTCTCTTGAAATGGATGACGAAATATATCAAAGCCTATTAAAATCCGTTCAAATATACAAAGAATTAGGTGCCGAAATCATAGAGATTAAGTTAGATCTTATGCATAATTGGCTACCATGTTATCACACTCTCGCAAACGCCGAAGCATCTTCAAATTTACAAAGATATGATGGCATTGAATTTGGCTATCGTGCGCATAATCAAAAAAATATTATTGATTTAATATCAAACTCTCGCAGTGAAGGATTTGGAGATGAAGTTAAAAAGAGAATTTTGACTGGAACTTATATTTTATCATCTGGAAATATAGATGACTACTACATAAACGCTCAAAAAGTCCGCAAACTTATATCAAATGAGTTTAATGAAAAATTGGCGAAAGTTGATGTGATCTTAGGACCTACTACTCCATCTTGCGCTTTTGAAATAGGTGAACATAAAAAGAACCTACTAAAACATAAACTAGCTGATACTTTCACTGTTCCTGCAAATTTAGCCGGTCTGCCTGCCCTTGCATTACCATCTGGTTTTGCAAAAAATGGTCTGCCAATTGGCATGCAATTAATTGGAAACTATTTCAGTGAAAAATTATTATTTCAAATTGGACATGCGTATCAAATGGTAACTGATTGGCATAAAAAGTCACCTGATTTAGGAGATGTAGAATGAATTTTGAAACAGTTATTGGTCTTGAAATCCATGCTCAATTATCTACTAAATCAAAACTATTTTCAAATGCCAGCACTGAATTTGGCAGTAAGCCTAATACTGCAGTAAATTTTATTGATGCTGGCCTTCCAGGTACTCTTCCAGTATTAAATAAAAAAGCTGTCTTATATGCGATAAAATTTGGAATGGCAATAAACGCTTCTATAAATGATTTATCATATTTTGAAAGAAAAAATTATTTTTATCCTGACTTGCCAAAAGGATATCAAATAAGTCAATTTAGACGACCAATTATTGAAGGTGGATTTATTGATATATCTAGTCATAAAGTACATATCCATCATGCACATCTTGAAGAAGATGCTGGTAAATCTACCCACGATCAACCAAAAAACTTTACAAGTATTGATTTAAATAGAGCAGGCAATCCTCTCCTAGAAATTGTTACAACTCCATGCTTAAATAATGCAGAACAAGCAGTTGAATTTTTAAAAAAATTACATGAGTTGTTACGATTTTTAGATATCTGTGATGGAAATATGCAAGAGGGGTCTTTTAGATGTGATGTTAATCTATCAATAAGAGAAATAGGGGCAAAAAAATTAGGTGTCAGAACTGAATTAAAAAACTTAAACTCATTTAGATTCATTGAAAAGGCCATTAAATATGAAGAAGAAAGGCATAAAGATCTGATTTTAAGTGGCTCCCCTATTATTCAGCAAACTAGATTATATAATCCTGACACAAATTCTACACATGCTTTACGGGATAAAGAAGAAGAAAATGATTATCGATATTTTATAGATCCAGATTTATTACCAATTAAAATATCCAAAAATGACTTAGAAACAATTGCAAATGATATGCCAGAACTACCAAATAATATCCGTAATAGATTATCTAAAGATGATAATTTATCAATTGAGGAAATTGACTTCATAATGTCCACCCCATCTCATCTAAAATTTTATGAGGAAGTTAAATCTATTTCAAAATCTTCTAATAAAATTATTATAAACTGGCTAAAAGGCACTTATACTGCTGTATTAAATGAAATGCATCTATCTTTCGAAAACCCACCTGTATCATCCAAAGTTCTTAGTGAGCTATTAGACAAAATATCTACAGGTATAATTCAGCCAAATATCGCTAAAGCAATTTTTAAAAAACTACTTTCCTCAAACAAAACTATTGAAGAAATTATGAAAAATGAAAACTACGGTTCAGGAATAGATACACAAGAGTTATTAAATATAATTAATAAGACAATTCTAAATAACCATAAGCAAGTTGCTGAATATAAATCAGGCAAGGAAAAATTATTTGGTTTTTTTGTAGGAATTATTATGAAAGAAACAGGTGGCAAAGCCGATGCAAACGAAGTAACAACTCTATTAAAACAGGCTTTTTCTAGGTTTAATTAAGGGACGTCCCTAATCAACTAGACTAATTTTAATAATACCTGAAATTGCGAATGGTAAAAGAGCTAATGAAGTCAAAGAAATAGCTAGCAATAGTGCCAAAAAGCCAAGTACTGGCTCGCCATGCATTCCTTGCATTATACTGCCACTTCCTAGAATTAAAATTGGTATTGCGAGTGGTAATAAAATTAATGCCATCACCACCCCCTTTTGTTTCAAACCAGAACTAAAACCAGCTGAAAGCGCACACAATGCAACTATTGCTGGGCTACCCAA
>Ga0155559_1047_pt2 | contig 13017 bp, 13 predicted proteins | sample RifCSPhighO2_12_FD_107216 | JGI IMG/M metagenome (GOLD analysis project Ga0155559, IMG submission 107216) | Legionellales bacterium RIFCSPHIGHO2_12_FULL_35_11
AGGTCTGATAAAATAAGGCAACTGCATGGTAAGGTATTGGAAATTATTATAAACCCGTTAAAAGTATCTTTTTATATAACATTTGATAATGCTAAATTAGTTCTTTTAGATGAATATGCAGGAAAAATTGATACTCATATTGAAAGCAGTCCAATTGGCTTGATTCGTTTAAGTTTATTACCAGCATCTAAAGTACGCTCGTTATTTAATGATAAAATTAAAATTTCCGGTGATATTGCTTTAGGCCAAGAATTAAAACAATTATTTGATGAACTTGATATTGATTGGGAAGGACATCTAGCGCATTTTACCGGAGACGTAGTTGCTAACCAGATTGGAAATATTTTTAAAGAGGGACAATTATTTAAAAACAAACTTACTAGTTCAATAAAAAGAAATTTAACTGAATATTTACAAGAAGAAGCAAAAGAATTTCCTTCACGAGAAGAAATAAGAGATTTTTTTAATGATATAGATGATCTATCTATGCGAACAGAACGCGCATCTGCTCATATTAACAAAATTTTGGTTGAACATGGGCTCAATTAAACAAGTTTTTAGATTATTGAAAATTAATTATGTTTTAGCTAAAAATGGCTTAGATCAGCTGATAGTGTCGATTCATCTATTTTCCGCGTTTAGATTTATTATTTACTTAAATCCATGGAATTGGTTTAGGAAAGAACCACTATCTAGAGGAGTGGCTCTTAGAAAAAGTTTAGAGGAATTAGGCCCTATTTTTGTAAAATTTGGGCAAGCATTATCTACAAGGCCTGATATTTTACCACCAGATGTGGCATTTCAACTAAATAAATTACAAGATAATGTTGAACCATTTTCTTCAGAAAAAGTCTTACAAATAATCGAAAATACCTTTGGATTATCCGCTCATGAAGTTTTTGCAAATTTTGATGAAACTCCGCTTGCTTCAGCATCAATTGCTCAAGTCCATGCTGCAAAACTTAAAACTGGTGAAGATGTTGTTGTAAAAGTACTTAGACCAGATATTCATAAAGTTATAGCAAAAGATATTAAAATTCTAAAAACCATTGCTAAATTTGCTGATAAATATTCGGCCTTTGCTAGAAGACTAAAACCGAATGAAGTTGTTAGTGAATTTGAAAAATCAATTTTAAATGAACTAAATTTAAATATTGAGGCAGCCAATGGCTCACAGCTTCGTAGAAATTTTAAAAATTCTGAGTTATTATATATTCCTGAAATATATTGGGATTATGTAAGTGATAATATCTTAGTTATGGAAAGAATTTATGGAATTCCAGTCGCTAGTATAGATCAGCTTGTACAACATAACATAAATTTAAAGTCACTTGCCGAAAGAGGTTTGGAAATTTTCTTTCAACAAGTGTTTCGGGATTGTTTTTTTCATGCGGATATGCATCCAGGAAATATATTTGTCTCACCTACTAATCCACAAAATCCACAATATTTATGCGTTGACTTTGGGATAATTGGTACATTAAATGATAATGATAAACGTTACTTAGCAGAAAATTTACTCGCATTTTTTTATAGAGATTATAGAAAAATTGCTAAACTCCACATAGAATCTGGTTGGGTGAAAAATAATACCAGAGAAGATGAATTTGAAAATGCAATAAGAACGGTTTGTGAACCTATATTCGAAAAACCACTTAAAGATATTTCTTTTGCTTTGATAATCTTAAATTTATTTCAAGTTGCTAAACGATTTGAGATGCAAGTACAGCCACAATTAGCACTTTTACAAAAAACGTTATTTGCAGTAGAAGGTCTTGGTAGACAAATATATCCTGATTTAAACCTTTGGGTTACTGCTAAACCATTTTTAGAAAAATGGGTAAAAGATCAAGTTGGAGCGAAAGCTTTTATTAGAAATCTGAAAGAAAATATTCCATTTATTACCGAACAATTACCTTTCATGCCTAGATTATTTAATGATGTTCTCCTGCAACTCAAAGAAAATAAAGATTATGTGAAAAAATCGCAGGAAAGGATGAGTTTTAGATCTTCTAAAAAATGGTTAAGTGGATTAGGAAGCGGTGTATTTATTTCATCGGCAGGTATTGCAGTTATTAGTTATTTTAATGTAATTGATTATGGAAATTTCATAAATATATCACTTGGAATATCGCTGTTAGGCGGCTTGTTAGCCGTTTTTACTAGAAAAAATTAGGAGTTTAATATGGGGTTAAGTGGAGTTAGTCCATTATCTTTAATATTAATTTTATTGATAATATTGGTATTGTTTGGTACAAAGAGAATTAAAAATATTGGTTCTGATTTGGGTTATGCTTTTAGAAATTTTAAAAAAGCTTTAAATGAAGATGATAAAAATAGCCAGTCATAATGAGTAAACTTATAGTTGTTTTGCTAGTTTTTATAATAGTTTTTAATCCTAAAAAGTTACCATTATTGATTAATGATATAGCGAAATTTAATTTAAAATTTAATAAATTAAGAAGAACTATTTTTAATAGTTATCATGAAATACTAAAAAATGAGCAAAGCCTGCAAGCTCTTGAAGAAAATAACATGAAAGCAGAAAAGGCTGATTTGCAGTATAAAAATAGATCTTTAACTTAATATCATAATATGTGGCAACTGGATAGGCGGGAACTTTAGGTCAAGAAAAGTTGTATAGGAGTTTTAAATAAATGAAACAAAAGCAAGTTGATATAGATGGAAATAGTATACATCTTTCTACTAAAGACAGATTAAAGTCAATCTTTAGGGGTTCAATTGGGAACTTGATTGAATGGTATGATTGGTATGTTTATGCAGCATTTTCTATTTATTTTGCCAAATCTTTTTTCCCACATGGTAATCAAACAGCGCAATTATTAAATACGTCAGCTATATTTGCAGTTGGATTTTTTATGCGACCAATTGGAGGATGGTTATTTGGAAGTTATGCTGATAAGTATGGTCGAAAAAAGTCACTTATTTATTCAGTATTACTTATGTGTTTAGGATCTTTGATTATTGCATTTACTCCTAGCTATGAAAGCATTGGTTTAGCCGCACCAATTTTATTAGTTTTTGCCAGACTGTTACAGGGTTTATCTGTTGGGGGTGAATATGCATCATCTGCGACTTACCTAAGTGAAATGGCAACAGAAAATAGTCGTGGATTTTATTCAAGTTTTCAATATGTTACTTTAATTGCTGGGCAATTACTGGCCTTGATTGTGCTTATTATCTTACAACAATTCATAATGTCTCAAGACAATCTTGAAAATTACGGTTGGAGAATACCATTTTTTTTGGGTGGTATTTTAGCTTTAGTTGCTTTATATCTTCGTTTAGGTATGCAAGAAACGGAATCATTTTTGAATCAAAAATCCAACAATAAAAAGAAAAACTTAATTAAAATGCTGTTAAAACACCCAAAAGAAATTATCTTGGTTGTTGGTTTAACTATGGGAGGTACTGTAGCATTTTATACATATAGCACTTATATGCAAAAATATTTAATTAACTCTGTTGGTTTTAGTAAAAATAGTGCGACTTTGATTTCAGCCGGTACTTTATTTTTATTTATGTTAATTCAGCCACTCATTGGAAGTTTATCAGATAAAATTGGTAGACGACCTATTCTAATAGCTTTCGGTGTTTTAGGTTCAATTTTTACTGTGCCAATTTTATCAGCTATTGGTCAAGTCCAAACATACCTAGGAGCATTTGTGTTAATTATGGGAGCATTGATAATTGTAAGTGGATATACTTCTATTAATGCTGTTGTAAAAGCAGAATTATTTCCAGTAGAAATTCGTACCATAGGAGTGGGTTTGCCTTATGCAATTACGGTATCAATCTTTGGTGGAACAGCAGAATATATTGCGCTATGGTTTAAAAGCATTGGTATGGAAAGTGGCTTTTATTGGTATGTAACTGGATGTATTTCATGTTCGTTGATAGTTTATGTATTTATGAAAGATACTAGAAAAGAGATAAGTAGTATAAAAAGTAAATTTAGAAAAAATAATTTATTAAAAGTTAATGCATAAACCTAGAAAAAGTACTACCTTTTTAAATTAATAATATTTTAGGGAATAACTTTGCAAAAAACAGTATTAATTACCGGTGGAGCTAGAAGAATAGGTGCAACAATTGCAACCTTTTTACATGAAAAAGGATTTAGAGTAATCATTCACTGCAATCAATCTTTAGATGAAGCATTAATATTGAAAGATAAGCTAAATTTCAAGCGGAAGAATAGTGCTTTTATAATATCTATGAATTTAGATGCAGAGTCATCTGCTAAAGAGTTAATTACAGAATCATTAAATTTAGTAGATAGAATAGATGTGTTAGTTAATAATGCATCGGTTTTTTCGGCAAACGATGCTGATATTGATGCAATGTTACTACTAAACGTAAAAGTACCTTATTGGTTAAGTACATGGGCCTTTTCTTATTTAAAAGAGACTGGTGGCTGTATTGTTAATATTACAGATACTCATGCATCATCGCCACTTCGTGGATATAGTTTATATTGTCAAACCAAAGCAGCATTATTAATGCAAACAAAATCTTTGGCCATGGAATTTGGACCAAATGTTAGAGTAAATGCGGTTGCGCCAGGTATTACTATTTGGCCTGAAGGGAAAAATAAATTAGATGAAAATCAGCAGGAAAAAATTATTAGTAAAACCATATTAAATCGGCATGGCGATCCTATTTTTATTGCTAAAGCAGTTTATTTCATGATAGAAAATAATTTTATAACAGGCCAGGAAATAAAGGTTGATGGTGGACGAAATCTATAAATAGACTTTTTGCCCTCTAATGCTTTATACCAGCGAAATTGTCTCCCTAAATTTAAATTCTCAGCATCATCTATTTTCCCCCCCCTATTTATTAATAACAATTTGTTCGGAAGGGATTCAAACGACTTTATTATCACGCCATTCACATACCTGTATAGTGCACCCAATCCGACTCGCCTAAAGATGCTTGATTTGCTTTGGTTTTACAGGCTGGGTTTCCAAAATTTCAATCAATTTATCAAAAGAAAATTCATCTGTAAAGAGTGTATTGTCCTTATTTTCTTGATCTAATTTTTTTAATGCTTCTATGTTTTTTATTATATCATTTTTCGTACCATCATTTTCTTTTGATTGCGTACCTTCAAACACCTCATCCGAACTAACGTAGACAAGCAATTTATTTTCAATCTTTGATAAAAGGTTAAAGAGTTGATCCTCATAAGATGTTTTATTTGTTTTTTTTGCTAAAAAATGAATTATTGTGTCAAATAAATCAGTTGCGTCATCTAAATTACTAATTCTATTATCACAATCATAGTTATATGCTGTTTTATTTGGATTACTCTCTTTAAAAAAAGCATGAGTATCTGCTCTTTTCTCATCGTTCAATTTTTTATCCCTATTTTTCAATTTTCCTTTTTCTTTTTCTTCTTCATCTGACAGTTGTTTAGAAACCACATTTAATTCATCCACTTTTTCTTTAATTTTGACATTTTTGCTATTTATTATTTTTTTTTGTTTTTCTATCTCTGTCATAAGATAGCCCATGTTTTTAATCAGAAATTTTTTATCTTGTTCTAAAGGTTTGCTTTTTTTTTGTTCAAACAATGCATTTTCAATGTACGTCAATAAATTTAGCGAGTCCAAAACTGTATTTAATAGTTCCGTTTTAAGATAAAATGCTTGTATTTTTTTTATATTGTCTTCAATCTTTAAAATATTTTTTTTAACTTCATTTATTTGTGTAGTAATTTCTTTTTTTTTATTCTCAGGATCTGGTCTGAAAAATATGAGCGCAAAAAACCTGGCTAGATATTTGAATAAGGGAAAATTGCTATAATTTGATTGTTTCCATTTTTCAAGATCTTTTTCCAAAGAAGATAATGCTTCTTTACTTGTTTTTAACAAATTGAACTTATTACTAAGTTCAGCATCGTTAGGTTTCTCTTCTATTTTGTCTTTTGATTTTAAAACGTTTTTTATTTCCTCTAGCTTATTTTTTATTGATTTAATATTCTTTTCATTTTGTACACTTATTTTTGTATTTATATCTTTGATATCTATAGAGCCAAATTGAGTCCAAACATTATTTACAACTCCAAATATTTTTCCTACATTGATATTATCGTCATTATTACAGTAATATGAATCAATATGGTTTATTGTCTCTTTATAATCATATTTTAAATTTTTGGCGCATTTTTTTTTAAGTTCATCATGGCTTATAGATAAAGCTTTGGTCTTACATGCGTCATGATTTCGCTTGTTTGCAGAAAAACTTTTATGATTATTGTTTATTTTGATTTTTATTTCATCTAACTCACGCCTGCTAGTCTTAAGTGACTCTTCAAGATCAGAACATTTTGCATTATCTTTGCCAATACATTCCATTCTACACATTCTAGATATTTGCTTGCTTAACACTTGCTTCTTTTTTCTTAACTTAGTTATTTCTTTATTCTTGCTTGACTCTTTCTTGTAAATGGCATGGTGATAATCAGCTATTTTTTGCGTTTCTTTACTAATGTGCTCTTCATATGTCTCATCTTTTTCTGGATCAGATTTTTTAGCAGTAGCGGATTTAGTTTTCCACCTAAAAAGAACCATTATACAAATTCCTTTCTGTTTAAAAAAAATTCATATATAAAATATAGATAACGATGGCGATGTTAGCAAATAAATTAACTAAGATTTATTAATAATTAATGCAGTGAAGTTATCAAGATAACCTACATTGATATAACATATTTAGCAAAGCTAAATGCACTAGTAAATGCTGGGGAAACTGCATTTAACACATGTGTCTCATTAGTCGTCTTACTAACGATAAAATCCATAGGTAATTCTTTTTTTACTTTATCGAATAATTGCGCTCTAATTCCCACCTTGGTGCTTTTTATTAAATCATCTGCCTGAATACTTTCAACCATTGCTCTTGCTGAAGCGACAAATCTTGACTTGATGAAACGCGGAATTTCCTGATTCGCATAATTTCTAAAGCCTTGCTTGTTCGTTAAATATTGCAAGCCTAGTTTACTAAAAACATCTAAACTCTCTCCGCATTTAATACCTTGGTAACCTTGATAATGCTCTCTTCCTAGAACAGGGATAGCAGTTGGCCCGATATATATTTTACCATCTATACTTTTCGTAAAATGCACCCCCAAAAATGGGACATTCATATCAGGCACAGGATAAATTAAATGATTTATTTTAATATTGGATGTCTTAGCTAATTCATAATACATACCTTTAAACGGGATCATGGTATACCTATCTTCTAGCCCACAAGCCTTTGCAACTTTATCAGCATACAACCCAGCTGTGTTAAATAAATGACCATATGAAATTTCCATAAAATCAAGTTTAATTTTTTTCTCTTTAACTAAAAATTCTCGTGCTAAGGCATTAAAGTAAAAATCTACCCGCTGCTTGACCAAAGCTTCTTGCAAATGCTCTAGAATCAATTTTGGAGAAATAACCGCTGTCTCAGGTGAAAAAAGAGCATGATTTGCTCTTACATTGGCTAAAGGCTCCATTTTTTGTAATTCATCGGCCGAAATTAATTGTACCTTCGCTCCATTTTTACAAGCTCTGCTATATAAATCATGAATAACTTTCTCATCTGCGCTTTGTAGCGGTAAAATTATTTTTCCTATGCGATCAACTGGTAAATTATGCTCGGCACAATATTCCGTCATTAACCTTGAGCCTTGCAAACAAAACTTGGCTTTTAAACTGTCAGATTTATAATAAATTCCTGCATGCATTATACCACTATTGCGACCACTGGCGTGTAAACCAATCTTTTGCTCTTTTTCAAGAATAACAATAGAAGCGCCAGGATGCTCTTCTCGCAATTGTCTAGCAATGCTTAAACCTAAAATCCCAGCGCCAATAATTACAAAATCTGCATGCATAAAAATCCCTTATATTTCTGGATTGTGTTAAACCTAGAAAAAGCAGTAGGCATTCGTAGTAGAGCTCAACTGCTTTTTCTAGGTTTAACAACATCTTTAATTAAATATTGCGGACGACCTTTTGTTTCTCGGAAAATAGCCCCAACATATAACCCGACAAATCCTAACATCATCATTTGTACACCACCAGACAATAAAATTGCTGACATTAGCGCCGGCCAACCAGGCACATACCAACCCATGATTTTTTGAAATAAAATTACCCCAAGATAAGCTATAGAAATAGAGGAAATAGCAAATCCTAGTAATAAAATAGCTTTAAGTGGCGCATCGGAAAATGAAATTAAGGCTCTGTCTAACCAATAATATAATACTTTTCTACTTAAAACAGGCATTTTTGAATTTTCACGTCCATCAAATCTCGCCTCTCTATCATAAAAAACTTGTAATTGCTTATATCCAACCCAACTAACTAAGCCGCGCATATATGGCTTGTCTTCTTTTAGCTCTAAAATACGCTCCACAACTTCACGCGACAATAATTTAAAGTCACCTGAATCAGCTGGCAAATCTATATCGGAAATTAAGTTAATTAAGCGATATCCAAACTTTGTAATTAGCATCTTAAAATAATTTTCACCAGCTCGACGTCGTCTAGTTGTATAAACAACCCCAACTTCACTATCCGCTTGCCAAGCAGAAATTAGCTCAGGAATAAGTTCTGGTGGGTCTTGTAAATCAGAATCCATATAAATAACCGCATCGCCAGTAGACTCCCTTATCCCAGCCATAACACACTCTGAAACACCGAAATTCCTAGTCATATTTATTAACACAACATCACCAACTGGAATTTCAGATAATAATAATTTTTTTGAGCCATCTGTCGAGTTATCATTTACAAAAACAAGTTCATAAGAGCCAATAGTTTTTTCTGCTATCAAGCCCGAAAAAACTTTCCGCATCCTAAGTAATAACTCAGGCAAAACATTTTCTTCATTATAAAATGATAAAATAACTGAAATTTTAAGATCCTGCTTTTCCTTCACGCCTAACTCCATAAAATAAATACACAATAACTAGCATCATAATAGCAAGCAACACCCACGGCGTTTTACCAGATAATAAAAGCGGCATAGAATCACCACATAATACTAAAATTATTTGTAGTGGTAACATAAAAACTAATAGAAAAAAGGCATAAACTCCAAATTGAATATTAGTTAACCCAAACAGGTAGCCCAAAGTTGAACCTGGAGCAGCTGGATTTAATTGCACAGTTGCAACAAATTTCCAGCCATGCTTTTCAGTTTGCTCCAAAAACCAATCTGTTTTTTTAAATCTCTTGGCTAAAAAGGCATATATTGTTTTTCTGAAAAAAATGCGTGCTAACCAAAAAGTAGTGCAAGCAGATACAAATGCAGCAAAAATTGAAATTCCAAGACCCAACCATTTGCCCCATAACAACCCAGCTATTACTGGCATTGGGGAGCATGGAATTATACAAATTGCACAAGCCATATGAAAAATAGTAAATAAAATCGGCGAAAGAACTGGGTGAGCGGCTAAATATGTATGAAGCCAATTAAAAATTACTACTATACTCATTATGCTTTCCGCCATAATCGATGACGACCCTGCATAAATCCTCGCGACCAATGCAAAATAGCGCAACTTAAAAAAATAAATATCCCTCCATTCCAATTTTTAGCAGACTGCACTGAGACTTGAAGTAACTTTTTAGCAAACTTAATAGGTTCCTCACCATTATTTATTTCTTCATTAACCACCGCATATGCATAGTTAAGAATAGCCCGCATAGGGACAGCACCTAAATGCTTACGTAACATATCATTTATTTCTTTATGCACAGGAATTTTTGAGCTTAATGTCTTATTCTCTGGATACATCCTTGAGCCAGCTAACTCTTCTTCTAGGTATGCGAACTTTATACCCATACAGCTTAATCGCACCCAAAATTCATAGTCCATACAATAATCCAAGCTTTCGTCTAAAAGCCCAGTAACTTTTAAAATTTTTCTTCGAAAAAATAATGCAGGCTGACAAATAAAACATTCTTCTTTTATAAGTTTTGCATCCCAATTTGCGGTAGGGTATTCTTCATATGGTTTATCAAATAAATCTATATGAAACGCCTTACCATAAACCACATCAATTTCCGGGTTTTTCTGAAAAAAATCAACTACTTTTTTTACGGCTTGTGGATAATAGATATCATCTGAATTAAGCCAACCTATTATATCACCATCTGTATGCATTAAACCTTTATTAACGGCATGAGCTTGCCCATTATCCGCTTCAGAAAACCATGTTATTTGATTAGAGTGTTTTTTTAAAATATCTAGCGTATTATCAGCGCTTCCCCCATCATAGACAACGTGTGTAAGCTCAATACCTTCTGGAAGAAATTCCCTCTGCGATGCAACGCTTTCTAAAGTTCTTTCAATAAATTCACCTTGATTAAAAGATGGGGTTACAATACTTACCTTCATTAAAATTCCTAGTTTTGAGAAATCAGTAAATTATCTACATATTCAGCTAAGGATGCAAAAGCCTGTAAAGCAGGATATTTAGTTAATAAATTCGGTTTAGTCATTGATGAATAGATTAAAATTGGCTCCGCACCAATAGCTTTTGCAGCCATTATATCAGTTTCTTTATCTCCAACGAAAATCATTTCTCTTGGCTTACATTTAAATCTATTAGCCAAGTCAAGCAACATGCCCGGCTTTGGTTTTCTACAAGAGCATAAATCTTCTGGATGATGCGGGCAGAACGCAATTTCTGTGATTTTCCCACCAGCGTTGCTTATAGTTGCCTGTAGTTTAGCATGAATTTCATTTAGGATATCTGTATCATATAATCCCCTAGCTATGCCAGACTGATTTGTAGCAATGCCGATTCTGTAATGATTTTTTGTTAATTTTACAATAGCGTCAACACTACCTGGTAAAAAAACAAATTCATCAATTGACTTAATGTAATACTCTGAATCGTGATTGATTATGCCATCTCTATCTAAAATAATAACTTTCATAAAATCCATTTAACTGTTGAAATATATTTAGTATAACCTTGCTCATATTAAAAAATCGAACTACTCTTTTATATATCTTAAAAAAACAAAAAATGGGCATAAAAATGAATAATAAAAATCCATTGTATTTACTTTTAATCGCTGTCTGTTTCTCAGCTAATTCCTCTGCAGCACAGCAATCTTGGAATGACTACGTTGCTGGGATTAAAAAAGAAGCCTTATCTCAAGGAATATCAGTAACAACCCTTAATGCCGCTTTTGCTGATATTCATGAGCCAAGTCGTCAGGTTAAGGGGCTTGCTCACTCCCAACCTGAGCATAGACTAACTTTTCAAAGATATTTAACAAGTAGGGTAGATGCTTATCGAATTGCTATTGGCAGAAAAAAATATCAAGCCTACCAGAAAATTGCTGATGAAATTGGCAATAAATATGACGTTGATCCATGTTTTATAATGTCTTTTTGGGGAATGGAAACTAGCTATGGAAGTTATATGGGCAATTTCCCTGTTATCAAATCTCTTGCCACCCTAGGTTATGAATCTACTAGAAAAGAATTTTTCCGGAAAGAATTATTACTTGCTCTACACATTGTAGATGAAGGTCATGTATCTTTAAGTGATTTTAAAGGAGAATGGGCTGGAGCATCAGGACAACCGCAATTTTTACCATCAAGCTGGGTAAAATATGCTGTTGACTATGATGGAGATGGACACAAAGATATTTGGAAATCCAAACCAGATGTTTTTGCATCTATTGCAAACTATATGAAATTAAATGGTTGGCAATTTGGCGAGCCATGGGCTGTTTATGTAAAACTTCCCAAAGGATTTGATATGCAGCTAGAAGGAAAATCTATTACTAAGCTCGTTAGTGAATGGGCAAAATTAGGTGTAACTGCTGAAAATGGCAAGCCGCTTCCATATCCAAATCTAGAAGCCAGTATTGTCAAACCAAATGGCGGGCCAGTATTTTTAGCATATCCAAATTATAAAATGATCCTTAAATACAATAATTCAATATATTATGCTGGCGCAATTGGCTATCTTGCTGATAAAATCTGTCGCCGAGATCAATAATTAATATAAATTTAATGTTTAAAGATTATTACAAAGCCATTCTTCAGTATATAGCGCCTAAATATGGTTTGTCGATATATGCTGGATTTTGCGCAAATTTAAAAATTAAGAGAATTAAAAACCGCTTAATTAGAAAGTTCATTCATAAATATGGCGTTAATATGCATGAGGCTTTATGCGAAGATTATCATGACTATGTAACTTACAACGACTTCTTTACTCGCCGCTTAAAACCAGAGTGCAGGCCAATTGCTAATTCCACTATAATCTCACCAGTAGATGGTTTTATTAGTGAATTCGGCGAAATAAAGCAGGGTAAGCTTATTCAAGCAAAAGGCAAATATTATTCAGCCAAAGAATTATTGGGTTTTACTGCAAAATCGCATGACGATATCTCTTCGCAGTTTGAGCATGGCTATTTTGCAACTCTCTACCTATCTCCTAAAGACTATCATCGTATTCATATGCCAATAACCGGCAAATTAAAAGAAATGACTTATGTTCCAGGAAAGCTATTTTCAGTTCAACCAGCGACAGTTAGAGTGATTAAATGCTTGTTTGCTAGAAATGAGAGGCTAGTTGTTCTTTTTGAAACTACAGTCGGTTTAATGGCTATGATTTTAGTTGGAGCAGTAATTGTCGGAAGCATCGGTACAAGTTGGCATGGTGATTTAAAACGTAGCCGGAAATTAAAAAAAATTACTTACTCGCAAAATGATACTCCAGAAATTATATTAAAAAAAGCAGAAGAAATGGGATATTTCAAACTTGGCTCAACCGTTATTCTATTATTTTCCAATCAAACAAAGCTCTCCTGGCAACCTTTAATAAAACCTGGCGATAGCATTAAATTTGGTGAAGCATTAGCCTGGACTTTATGACTTTTTAAAGACATATTCTAAGCAGAAGCTGTTGCTAAAGAAGCCCCTGATACATTAGTTGTGAGCATGACAGATAGAGAGGGTGAT
>Ga0155559_1164_pt1 | contig 12781 bp, 12 predicted proteins | sample RifCSPhighO2_12_FD_107216 | JGI IMG/M metagenome (GOLD analysis project Ga0155559, IMG submission 107216) | Legionellales bacterium RIFCSPHIGHO2_12_FULL_35_11
ATCCCCAGCCCTTCTCCCACTTGTGGGAGAAGGGAGCATATCGTGCCAAGCGACAAAAATCAAATCAAATTAAGATGGGACAGCCGTGAAAGAATAGGGTCTAATGACCCTATTTCAATATAAACTGCTCCCCGCCTCTAAATAAAAACCAAAAACCAGTGAAAGCAATAAATAATATAGCAGCATAATAGCCTTTGCCTTTCGTAATCTTTTTAGTAATTGCCATTAATTTTTCTGGCATCATTAACCAAAAAATTGAATTAATAAAAACAAACCAAGAAAAAATTGTTACATAAAATCTACGATTAAATCCATAAACTAAATGACTACCAATTAAAACTATTCCTAATAGCATTCCACAGGTCGCTGTTAACATAATAATTGGATTATCATCCTTCACAGAAGCAAAAACTTTTCTATAATATTCAGGCCTAGATGCACCAACAATAGCAACCACTAACAAAAATAAACCAAAAAACTGAGATAATGCTAAAGAATACAAAATTGGCGTTTCCATAATATTTAATCCTTTAATATTTCAATAGAACTTAATTATTACCTATAATTTATTTTAATTGCAACGATGGTTTTCCTAAATTGATCCTCAAAAATATGAACTGTCAAGATCCATACCTTCATAAACCTAGAAAAAGCAGTTGAGCTTTACTACGAATCACTGCCATTAAGTTAAGAAAAACTACGAATGCCTACTGCACTGATCGTTGGCATGAATTTATTATCCTTTATTCTCAAAACTCATATGCAGTATAATCCTAGAAAAAGCAGTTGAGCTCGTAGCGAGAATGATCGAAGCCAATAAATATGGTAATTTCTTTTAGGTAGTTTTTCATAATCGAGTTTATAACTTAGGATTTCATTTATTAAGGAGAGGATGTGGAACAAGAAATAATGGAATATGATGTTCTTATAATTGGCGCAGGACCAGCAGGATTAGCAACAGCGATTCATTTAAAACAATTAGCCATTAATGAAAATAATTCTATCAAAGTCTGTATTTTAGAAAAAGCATCTCAATTAGGAGCTCATTCATTATCCGGAGCAGTGTTAGACCCTAAATCTTTAACGGAGCTACTACCATCCACTTATACTAAAGCCCCATTACTTTCTGAAGTAACAGAAGATTATTTCTATTTCCTCTCAAAAAACAAGCATTTTCGATTACCAACTCCTAAACCGATGGCTAATCATGGCAACTATATAATTAGCCTTGGTGAGCTAGTTAAATTTCTAGGACAAGAAGCGGAAGCCTTAGGATGTGAAATTTATCCAGGATTCCCTGCAGCAAAAATAATATTTGATAATAATCATGTTGTTAAAGGCGTTATTACAGGTGATATGGGTATAGATAAAAATGGTAATAAAACAGCTAACTTTCAGCCAGGCATGCATATTCACGCAAAACATACTATATTTGCTGAAGGTTGTAGGGGGCAATTAAGTGAACAATTAATGCATAAATATGATCTTCGAATTAATGCCGATCCACAAACTTATGCAATTGGCCTCAAAGAAATATGGGAGATTCCTCAAGAAAATCATAAAACAGGTACTGTTGTGCACACTGTTGGTTGGCCACTTGAGAATAATACTTATGGCGGTAGCTTCATTTATCATCTTCCAAATAATAAGATTGCATTAGGCCTAGTTATCGGATTAGATTATAAAAATCCTTGGTTGAATACCTTTTCGGAGTTCCAAAAATTTAAAACTCACCCATTAATTGCCGAACTGTTAAAAAATGGCAAAAGAATTGAATATGGTGCTAAAGCTCTAAATGAAGGAGGATACCAATCTATCCCAAAACTAAGTTTTCCTGGAGGAATAATTATTGGTGATAGCGCGGGATTTTTAAATGTCGCTAAAATAAAGGGGATACATGCTGCAATTGCTTCTGGAATCATAGCCGCTAAAACCACGTACAAGCATATTCAAACTGACTTAGTTGAAAATGTTGCCTACTCAAATGAAATGACGAAATCGTGGGTAATTCAAGATTTATATAAAGTTAGAAATATCAGGCCAGGTTTCAAATTCGGCTTATTTTCAGGCCTGATTAATGCTGCTTTTGAAACTTACATTTCTCGCGGCAAATCTCCTTGGACATTTAGAAACCATAATGATTTTGATAGAATTACTTTTAGTAATTCAAGTAAAAAAATTGCCTACCCAAAACCAGATGGTACACTGACATTTGATCTCTTATCTTCTGTATATCTTTCAAATACTTATCATGATGAAAATCAACCTTGCCACCTGCATTTAAGAGATAAATCATTAGCTATAGATGTTAACTATAATGATTATTCATCACCTGAAACCAGATACTGCCCTGCGGGCGTATATGAAATTGTTTTTAACAATAAAAAACCTCATCTGCAAATTAACTTTCAAAATTGTCTACATTGTAAGACTTGCGACATTAAAGATCCTCGGCAAAATATAGTCTGGACAGCGCCTGAAGGTGGTGGTGGACCAAACTATAGCGAAATGTAGGATTGTATTGGCTTTAATGTAAGTATAAAATGCACATTTATTATAAATTTTATAGCAGGCTTTAATAATGACAAAAATATATAGTATCAAAGATTGTCTTTTTGGTAAGGTAGCTCCTGGAACAGAAGTATGTGTGCAAGGATGGGTTAAAACCAGACGCGATTCAAAAGCTGGAATTTCATTTATAAATTTGCATGATGGTTCTTGTCATTCCCCAATTCAATTAATTGCACCAAATACATTAAATAATTATGATTCTGAAATATTGCAACTCACAGCAGGATGTTCAATTATTGGAATTGGAGAACTAGTAGCATCTCAAGGAGGTGGGCAAGATTTTGAAATTCAAGTTAAATCTATAGAGGTAGTTGGTCTTGTCGAAAATCCTGATACATACCCAGTTTCAGCAAAAAGACATACTTTAGAATTTCTTAGAGAAGTAGCACATTTACGACCTAGAACAAACACAATTGGAGCTATTGCAAGAGTTAGAAACTCGTTATCGCAAGCTACTCATAGATATTTCAATGAACATGGATATTTATGGGTACAAACTCCAATAATCACATCAAATAACTGTGAAGGAGCTGGCGACTTATTTCGTGTTAGCACTTTAGATCTAGTAAATGGAAAAAATATTACTGACTTTTCGAGTGATTTTTTTGGAAAAGAGGCTTACCTTACTGTATCAGGCCAACTAAACGTTGAAGCTTATTGTTTAGCGCTTTCAAAAGTATATACTTTTGGACCTACTTTTCGAGCTGAAAATTCTAACACCAGCCGTCATTTAGCTGAATTCTGGATGATAGAACCTGAGCTCGCATTTGCAACTCTAGATGATATCTGTAAATTAAGCCAAGATTTTCTGAGATATATTTGTAAATCTGTCTTGGTTGAGCATCCAGATGACATGGAATTTTTTGATAAATATGTTTGTAACGGTGTAATTCAGCGATTAGAAGATCTGATTAATACAGATTTTGTAACTATTACATACACTGAAGCTATCAGTCTCCTTGAAAAGTCAAACAAAAAATTTGATTATCCAGTCAAATGGGGCCTTGATTTACAATCAGAGCATGAACGATATATTTGTGAAGAACTATATAAAAAGCCAGTTATCATTACTAATTATCCTGCTGAAATTAAGAGCTTTTATATGCGCTTAAATGATGACAATAAAACCGTAGCAGCCATGGATGTTTTAGCACCAGGGATCGGTGAAATAATCGGCGGAAGTCAGCGTGAAGAAAGATTTGATTATTTGGAGCGCAAAATGCTCGAAGAAAACTTAGATAAAGAAAGATATAATTGGTATTTAGATTTAAGAAGATATGGCACTGTCCCGCACGCTGGATTTGGACTTGGATTAGATAGGCTAGTTAGCTATGTAACCGGCGTAAATAATTTACGCGATGTTATACCATTTCCAAGAACCCCTGGGCATGCTAACTACTAAAAACATTAAAAATGTAATTTTTTATCTTTCAATGTCAAAATTTTACTCATTTTGCTCGCTATTTTTTTATCATGGGTCACAATTATCAGAGCAGTTTTTACTTCAGCATTTATTTCTAACATTAAATCCAAAATCATCATCGCTGTTGACTCATCTAAATTACCAGTAGGTTCATCAGCTAGCACGCATGCTGGTTTGTGCACTAATGCTCTAGCAATTGCAACTCTTGCTCTTTCTCCACCTGAAAGTTGCGCAACTTTATGGTGCATTCTGTCCTTTAAACCTACCTTTATTAACATTTCTTGAGATTTTTGAGTAACATCATGAATTGGTAATTTTTTCATTAATAAAGGCATGGCAACATTCTCAAGAGCAGAAAACTCTGGTAATAAATGATGGAATTGATAAACAAAACCAAGTTGCTGATTACGAAGTACACATCGCTCATTTTCTTTTAAACTTTGAAAACTTTGGCCATTAATTAATACATCTCCACTTGATGGCTTATCTAATCCACCTAAAAGATGTAAAAGCGTACTTTTTCCCGATCCAGATGAGCCAATAATTGCTATTTTATCTCCTGCTGATAAAGCAAACTGAACATTATCTAATACATTTACAATCCCAGCTCCATCATTATAAAACTTTGATAAATTAATTGACTCAATAATTATATTATTCATAATGTAAAGCCTCGGCTATAACTGTTTTTGATGCTCGCCATGCTGGGTAAATTGTTGCTAAAAAACTCATCAACAATGCAGCAGTACTAACTTGCCAAATATCTTTAAATAGAATTTTTGATGGTAAATAATCAACAAAATAAATACTGGAAGATAAAATACGCACACCAAAAATAGCCTGAATAAATGCAACAATTTCGGTTGCATAATGAGCTAAGAAAATTCCACCAATTAACCCAAACCCAGTACCAATAACCCCGACCATCATTCCCTGCACAATAAACACCCAAAGAATTGTTCGTGGTTTTGCTCCAATTGTTCTAAGAATTGCAATTTCTGATTGCTTATCATTAACAACCATAACCAAAGAAGAAACTAAGTTAAATGCGGCAACAGCTATTATTAATAAAAGGATTAAAAACATCATCGTCTTTTCCATCTTAATAGCTTCAAAAAATGCACCGAAAGATTCTGTCCAATTTCCAACACGGTATCCTTCACCTAGCTTTTCGGAAATTTCCATGGAAATTTCAGGGGCTTTATACACCTCAGAAATTTTTACTTTTAACCCAGACACATCATCTTTATTGATCTGCATTAATTTTTGAGCATCATGTAAATTAACAAAAGCCAATTTATTATCAAAGTTGAATCCACTGCCTGCTGAGAAAATTCCTGATACGGTAAATCTTTTAAATCTAGGCTCCATGCCAGCAAGAGTAATTGTAGCCCTGGGAATCATTATAGTTATTTTATCGCCAACCATTACCCCAAGATTATCAGCAAGACTTCTTCCCAAAATAATATTGAAATTTTTTAAATCAGCTAATGACCCAACTAACAACTTATCTTGCAAATTAGTTATTGCATTCTCTTCATCAATTGCTATTCCAGTTAGCATAACAGAAAGTACTTGTCCGTCGTAAGTTGCTAATCCTTGACCGGATACATACGGTGCTATAGCCAATATATTTTTATTTTTAGCTAACTTTCTTTCCACTTGCTGATAATTGGTTAATACATCATCTTGTTCTGAAATAGTAATTTCTGGAGCCATTCCAAAAAATCTATTATGTATTTCTTTATCAAATCCATTCATTACTGATAATACTGTGATTAATACCATTACTCCCATACTTATTCCAAGCATAGAACTAAAAGAAATGAATGAAACAAAATGATTTTTTTTTCGCGACCGCGTATAGCGTAACCCAATAAATAAAGGTAAAGGTTTATACATGATTTCAACATTAGTATTTAAACCACTATTTTATACCCAATATGCAATAAAATGCGAGTTTTATGCTTCGTGGTGAATGGTTACGAATAATTAGTTCCCTTAACATGCCCCTACTTTACTACTTAATTTAGGATCTACATAATCAGTAATTTCTTCTTCACCCATATTTACATATTTTTTTACCAGAACTAATTGAGAAGAATATAAAATTAAAATACTAAATGGTAAAAGAGAAGCTATATCCCAAGGGAATTTTAAAACACCAATCCCTCCAAAGGTTCCGACATACGACAATGCTAATAATAAAAACATATATCCAGCAAACCAATATACGCTAGGCTCGAACTTAAAAATATTTTCTTGATGACAAGCGGCGTTTACAATATATCCAATTAAAATGGCTAAATTTAATTTCCATAATATTTCAAAACTACACCAATATAACATCAAGTTACAAAAATAAAATGCGCTATAACAAATAATCTTTGCAGCATATAATTTAAATGGCCGTACTCGATTCGGCTGTAATTTGCGCATTGCTAATAAACAAATAGGGCCAATTCCGTAAGACAATATGCTGCAAGATGATAAAAATGCTACCATTTTTTGCCATCCTGGAAATGGTAAAAATGAAAATGCTCCCACTAAAAAATTAGCAATTAACGTTACATATGGGATTTGAAATCTATTTTCAGCTGCAAACCACCTAGGAATATGATTATTCATCGCCATCCCATACACTATTCTTGAGGTGGCTGCAGTATAAATTAATCCTGTACCAAATGGCGATAAAATTGCATCAAACATTAACAATGTCGCAACCCAAGAAAGACCAACTAACATAGACAAGCCAACTAATGGACTATTTTGCCCTGGAAAACTTAAATTCGACCAACCATTTTGCAAATATTTTATAGGCACAGCAACCAAAAAACTCCACTGTAAAAGAAAATACAAAGTAAAAGCTATACAGATAGATCCTAAAATTGCAATTGGAATATCTGCCTTTGGATTCTTAACCTCTCCTGCCAACATCAAACCATTTTGAAATCCTGTGAAAGCAAAAGCAATTCCACCTATCGACAAAGCTGAAAAAATATGCGACCAAGTAGTTGGTTTAAATAAGCTTAACTCTATGTTTTTTGCAGTTGGATTCAAATAGATTAATGTAACAATAGCGATGATTGGCATAATATATTTAACAATGCTTGCATAAGTATTACAATATGCAAGCATTTTAATTCCAAATAAGTTTAGTACTACTACAAAAGCCATAATACTTATAGCAACCACATAACCTATCGGCGATAATCCAAGGGCTGCTGTACTATCTGCTATTAGGGAAGGAAATAACCAACTGGTATATTGCATTATTGCCTGAATTTCAATTGGAGTCATCACAACATAAGATAACCACGATATCCATGCAAATAAAAAGCCTACTTTATGACCATGTGTAAAACTAGGATAATTAGTCATTCCACCTGAAACAGGAAACATGGTACCAAGTTCACATAAAGGTAAAGCTATAAAAATCATGAAAAAAGCAGCTAATGCCCAGCTAATTAACGCATTTGGGCCAGCAATCTGTGCACTAATATATGGACTAAATAACCAGCCAGATCCAACCATTCCACCTGCAGAAGCTATTAATACGTGTACTCTTGTAATATCCCGCTTTAACATACCACCTACCTCATGTTATTATCAGCAATAATTTCAATTTTATGATTTTAAGCTTATCTAATGGTAAAAAAACTTATTCGTATCGCCACAAGAAAAAGCCCTCTTGCTTTATGGCAAGCAGAACATATAGCAAACAGACTAAAAAAACATTGGCCTGATATAGAAACAAAATTAATCCCTTTACAAACAACCGGCGACATAAACCTTAAAGATAAACTACAATCAATAGGCGGTAAAGGGCTATTTATTAAAGAACTTGAAATAGCTCTACTTAAGAATGAAGCTGATATAGCTGTGCATTCAATGAAAGATGTACCTGCGATTCTTCCTGAAGTCCTAACTCTCCCTGTAATATGTAAAAGAGATAACCCGTTTGATGCTCTAGTTTCTAAAAAGTATTCGAAACTCAGTGATTTTCCTAAAGGAGCTATCATTGGTACCTCAAGTCTTCGTCGACAATCACAAATTAAAAAATTTCGCCCAGATTTAGAAATAAAAGTACTGAGAGGAAATATAAATACACGTCTTGCTAAACTAGCTAAAGATGAGTTTGATGGGATTTTATTAGCTGCATCTGGTTTGATAAGAATGAATTTAGAAAGTGAAATAAGTGAAATTCTCCAACCAGAAATAATGTTACCAGCTTGCGGACAAGGCGCTCTTGGGATTGAAATTAGGCAAAATGATTTAGATATTAAAAAGTATATTTCTACTCTACAAGATGATATCACAGCCCTGTGTGTAATAACTGAAAGATATATCAATGGCAAACTTGGTGGTAGCTGTCATACCCCTATTGGAATATTTTGTGAAACAACTCCAAATTCTGGGATTTCAATTAAAGTTCGTATTCTATCACCTAGTGGCGAAGAAGAAATTTCTGCGGAAACCATAGGTAATATTTCTAAATCCCAAAGTCTTGCGGATGAATGCATTGATATTTTAATGAACAAGGGAGCTAAGAAATTATTGAGCACAGAATGGATTTAACAGGGCTATCAATTTTAAATACTAGACCTAAAGATCAAGCTAAAGAAACCAGTATGGCTATTAAAAACGCCAATGGCACAGCATATGAACTTCCTGCAATTCAAGTTACTCCAACTGATACATCATGGATTAAAAGTTTACCTAATTTAAATGACTTTCAGCAAATTATATTTATAAGCCAAAACGCAGCAAAATATTTTTTTAAAGAATTAATTAACAACAAAATCACCTTACCTAGCTCTATTTTTATAACGGCAATTGGCCAAAACACAGAAAAGATGATAACTAATTTTGGCTATAAAGTAAGTTATATTCCAAATATCGCAACTAGCGAAGGACTATTAGAATTATCTAATATGCACAACATTCAACAGCAGAATATTTTATTAATTAAAGGTATAGGTGGAAGAGTTACTATTCAAAAAAAATTAAACCTAAGAGGAGCAAATCTTAAAATCATTGAAGTTTATTCAAGATCTCTCCCAGATATTAATAGAGAATATGTTGACTCATTATGGCATGATAATAAAGTTGATATTATACTGTTTACTAGTTTTGAAGCTATTAAGAATATTTTTTATATTTTTGGAGAAAACGCCAAGAACTGGCTTGTAAATAAACCATGCATTGTGATTAGTGATCGACTCCAAGATAAAGCTGTATCTTTGGGGATTAAGGATGTTACTGTATCTGATTATAGAAATATAATGAATACTTTAGAAGGATTTCTAAAATGACTAGAGTTATAAATGATAATAAACAAGAAGAAAATCAATCTATCACTTCCTCTGAAGAAAGTCCAAATCCTTATAAACACACTACAACAGTTTATTCTTCGGTAATTGTAAAAATCGCCTACTTTAGCATAACTATAATATTAGCAATTACAGGGTCTATATTTTATACGAATTACCAATTAGCCAAGCATGATAAAGATTTATCTCAAAAATTAAATCAAATAGAAATACACCAGGTTGAGATGCAATCAAATCTTAATCAATCTTCAGAAAGAATTGCAAATGAAATTCAGCAAAAATTAAAAAACATTAAACAAACTTTAAATTCAGCAATACAAGAAAAATGGTATCAAACAAATGATTGGGTGATGCTTAAAGCTAAATATTATTTAGAATTAGCAGCAATAAATGCAAAGTGGACTGATGATTACTTAACAAGCTCTCAATTGCTTGAAGAAGCTGATATCATGTTAAAAAATATACCTGGAGATAAAATAGTCGATATAAGGCAAAAAATTGCAGCTGAGCTTCTTGCTATTAATAAAATAAATAAGGTTGACCATGTCAAAATTTTATCAACGATAAGTGCGATTCAAAAAGATTTACCATCAATATCAACCCAAACATTTAAAGCTGTAAAACAAGAAAATGCTATTCAAACTAAATCCAAAGACTGGCAAGAGCACTTCCAAAACAACCTAAAAAAGCTAAGTAAAATTGTCATCATAAAAAATAATTCTGACAAATTAAATTCTCTTCTCCTGACCCCACAGTATTTACAAACTTTGACTGAAAATATTCGTCTAAATCTACAGCAAGCTCAGTTAGCTGTTATCGAACAAGATCAAGAAGTATATGAGTTAGCTATACAACAAGCTCTCGATAATATTAAGCGCGGATACATTTCAGAAACCACAGAAACAAAATCAGTAATAGAAAAACTAACAGAGCTTCTATCCTATAGCATAAAAAACCCTAAACCTGAAATAGGCGTATCCTTAACAATGCTAAATTCAATTATTAATAATAAATCTAAAGAATAAGGGTCAAATCATATGTTAGTAAAATTTATATTTATATTTCTATTATTCTTAGCTTCAATTTATGTTGGAGTATACTTAGCGCATGACTCAGGATATGTATTAATTTCATATGATAACTGGACTATTGAATCAACTCTATTTATAACCATTATTTTAATTTTATTAGTAATTTTTGTACTTTATTTAGCAACCACTATTATTTCTAAAATAATTTTCTTACCCAATGCATGGAAAAAATGGCGGTTAAATAGTCAATCACGTAAATCACAATTAAAAACTCGTCAGGGATTCATTGAATTTAACGAGGGGCATTGGAAACAAGCCGAAAAATACTTAATTGACGCCCTTCCAAATGCTGACACTCCATTATTAAATTATTTAACTGCCGCTAGAGCTGCACAAGAAATAGGCGATAATAAATTACGTGACGACTATCTAAGAGAAGCTCAGCAATCTATGCCGGAGGCAAAAATAGCAGTAGAATTAACACAAGCGCAACTGCAAATTGCAAATAATCAATTAGAACAAGGACTGGCAACATTAAAACATTTGCAAGATTTATCTCCAAAACATCCGTATGTTTTAAAATTATTAATGCAATTATATGAAAAAATTAATGACTGGACTCAGCTTATTGAGATACTACCTACTTTAAAAAAAGAACAAATAATACCTAAAGAGCAGTTTTTACAAAAAGAACAGTTATACTATGCAGAGGCTCTTTCTAGTTTAATTAAGCAAAGTAAAAACTCAGAGATTGAAAAATTATTTCAAATTATGCCTAGAGAAATACAACGAAATTCAGCAATTACTTATATTTATGTAAGACATCTTATGGATAATAAACAACTTCAAAAAGCAGAGCAAATTTTGCGAAAAAATTTAACAAAAATTATCAATGCAAACATTAAAAAATCTGAATTGGATCTAGATCTGCAAAATTCTTCCGATGGTAAATTATTTGAACTTTATAGTCAGCTATCTACAGAATATATCCAAATAAAATTTTTAGAAAATTTATTAAAACCAAATCCTAACTCAGCTGATATAAACTTATGTCTTGGTAAATGTAGTATAAAACTTGGGCTATGGGGAAAAGCTTTAGAATATCTAGAAAAAAGTATTCATTTAATGCCTAGCAGCGAAGCTTATAAACAGCTAGGCATTTTAAATGAAAATCAAAATAATATATTAGAGGCAATTAAATATTACAAGAAAAGCTTAGGGAACTCCCAATAAATATATAAAATCTATGCGGAAGGCCTACCAGCACCATCTCTTAATAGTTGCATAGCTTGTATTGCATCTTTTTGCCCAGCCTTAGCAGCTGCGGTAATCCAGTACCAAGCTTTATTTCTATCTTCAACTACTCCTTGCCCATAATAATACATATAACCAACTGCATATTGGGCATCTGGATTTCCATTTTCAGCTTCTGGCTTTAATCTTATAAATGCCTGTCTATAATCTTGCACTTGAAAACTTTTAATTCCCTCATGAAGGCTTATTTTGCTCGTATAACATCCAGTTAATATTAGGGTTAAAATTAAAACAGCAGCAATACGTACAACTAATCCCATGGTTAAATTCCTATTTAAGATGTTTAAGTGGTTGAACCTAGAAAAAGCATTCTCGCTACAATCTCAACTGCAGGGCCTACGCATGAAAAATATTATGCCGTCTTTGCGAACGAAGTGAAGCAATCCAGATCGATTTTCAATTAGAATGCCGATCTGGATTGCTTCGCTAACACTCGCAATGACGGCATGTATTCCTTTATGTTTACATTGTAAACTATTCATGCGTAGGCCCTGATCTCAACTGCTTTTTCTAGGTTGAAAGTTTAACTTTAATTTTGGCAAATTAATTCGCTCTAGATTACCAGCTCTATTTATTATCACTCCATCAACTGATATATGCCTTATTTTTGCTCCTCCTGGAAGAGTATCATTAACTTTATAATTTTTCTCCATCAAATCGGGGAAACGTAAAATTACCTCTGAGTCAGTATTGCTCTCAGAAAACATGATCCCTACAATTGTAATATTCAGACTAGAATCTTTAATATTTAGATCTGATAGTTTACTAGGCGTATATTTACCAAAAATAGGTAAATTTAACGTATACAAACTGATAGATTTATTATAATTACTCGGAAAAACTTTCTTTATATCATTAGCATCCGCTGTTTGCATAGCCACATTTAAATTGCGTGCAAAATTAATAAATTGCAAAGAAATTAAAACCAATAAAACCACGGAAATTAATTTATAAAAATGTGGTTTTTCAGTGTATAACTTGAAATCATTAAAAGATAGCATTTAAAAAAAATATTAATTCAAATATAATATTTATTATGATAACGTTTTTTTAGCCTTTATCCTAGAAAAAGCAGTTGAGATCGTAGCGAGAATGACTAATGTGCTGAA
>Ga0155559_1147_pt2 | contig 12329 bp, 10 predicted proteins | sample RifCSPhighO2_12_FD_107216 | JGI IMG/M metagenome (GOLD analysis project Ga0155559, IMG submission 107216) | Legionellales bacterium RIFCSPHIGHO2_12_FULL_35_11
AGCAAGAAGGTGGTATTTTATTTATAGATGAAATTCATACAATTATTGGCGCTGGTGCTGCATCAGGCGGTGTTATGGATGCATCTAATTTAATAAAACCACTACTGGCAAATGGCGAACTTAAGTGTATCGGTTCCACAACTTATCAGGAATATCGTGGAATCTTTGAAAAAGATAAGGCACTTGCGAGAAGATTCCAAAAAATAGATATCCCTGAACCAACAGTAGATGAAACATTTGAAATTTTAAAAGGTTTAAAATCAAAACTAGAAGAACATCATGGAGTTAAGTTCTCAATACCATCATTGAAAGCAGCATCAGAATTATCAGCTAAATATATTAATGATAGATTTTTGCCTGATAAAGCAATCGATGTTGTTGATGAAGCGGGAGCTTATCAAAATTTATTAACCGCAACTAAACGAAAGAAGATAATTTCAGTTACCGAAATTGAAAATGTTGTGGCTAAAATTGCAAGAATACCAGTGAAAAAGGTTTCTGCTAGAGATAGAGATACAATGCGCAATCTAGAAAGAGACTTGAAACTGCTTGTTTATGGGCAAGATGAAGCTATAACTTCATTGTCATCAGCAATTAAATTATCTAGATCTGGTCTTCGTGAACCAGAAAAACCAGTAGGTTGCTTTTTATTTACAGGACCTACCGGGGTTGGTAAAACAGAAGTGACCAGGCAGTTAGCTAACTTACTTGGTATAGAGTTATTAAGATTCGATATGTCAGAATATATGGAAAAACATACCGTTTCCAGATTAATTGGAGCACCTCCAGGATACGTTGGTTATGATCAAGGTGGTTTGTTAACAGAAGCTATTACTAAGCATCCACATAGTGTCTTGTTACTAGATGAAATAGAAAAAGCTCATCCGGATGTTTTTAACTTGTTACTGCAGATAATGGATCATGGCACGCTAACTGATACAAATGGCCGGCATGCAGATTTTAGACATGTGATTTTGATTATGACAAGTAACATAGGTGCTTCGGAGATTGGCCGAAATTCAATGGGATTTGCTGATCAGGATAATACCTTAGATGGTATGGATATTCTAAAAAGACAATTCACCCCTGAATTTAGAAATCGTTTAGATGCAGTTATTAACTTTAAATTACTAAATGAAGAAACTATTGGTTTAGTTGTTGATAAATTTATAATAGAATTAGAAGAGCAATTGAGTAACAAAGGTGTAAGTTTATCTGTCGATGCTTCTGCAAGAGAATGGTTGATGCAACATGGATATGATAAATTAATGGGTGCAAGACCAATGGCTCGTTTGATTCAAGAAAATATAAAGCAACCATTAGCAGAAGAGTTGTTATTTGGTAAATTGACAAATGGCGGTCATGTCTCATTGAGCATGCTAAATGGGAAGCTTGTATTTAAAAATCATGATTATAGAGAAGGGGTTTGTTAGTTTAGGATGTTAAGTGTAATAATAATTGCCAAAAATGAAGCAGCAAACATACGTAGAGCGCTTGAGTCGGTTAAATGGGCTAATGAAATAATAGTTCTTGACTCAGGCAGCACCGATAGTACCGTTAGCATCGCCAAAGAATATACTGATAAAGTTTTTGCAACTGATTGGCAAGGATTTGGTATTCAAAAACAAAGGGCTTTAGAATTAGCAACTTCAGATTGGGTTTTGAATATTGATGCAGATGAGTTTATTACCGCTAAGCTTAAAGAAACAATGCAAAAATTAATATCTTCGTCTCAAGCAGATGCTTATAAAATTCCAATTCAAATGCATTTTTATGGAAAAGCCCTAAAATTTTCAGCAAGTCCTGGTCGACATGTACGGCTATTTAGAAGAGAAGGCTCTTGTTATCATGCTGATTTAGTACACGAAAAAATTACATTACCTGCAGCGGCAAAAGTTAAAAAAATAAAATCGCCTATTTTACATAATTCTTTTCGTGATGTTTCGCACGCGATTAGTAAGCTTAACTTATATTCTTCATATAGTGCAAAAATCAAAATAGATAATAATATAAAGCCAAGTTTGCTAAAGACAATACTAGGCGCTAGCTGGATGTTTTTCCGTTGTTATCTTTTACAATGTGGGTTTTTGGATGGAAAACCAGGATTGATATTTGCAGTTTATAGCTCCCAAGGATCTTGGTATCGGGGGATAAAGCAGTTGTATAAGGATAATAATCCTAATTTTCGTCGTTGCGAGCACAGCGAAGCAATCCAGATCGATCCTTGAGCATAAATATGCTCTGGATTGCTTCACTACGTTCGCAACGACAACATTTTTTTCTTAAGCGAATGCCATTGGTCTTGTAGTCTTAATACATTTAGTTTAAACTTTTTAGGAATTTATTTTGCGTAAAGAGATCGCCCTTGTCCTTGTATCATGTACTATTCTAACAGGCTGTTTTGTACCACAGCCACCAAAGAACGTAGATAATATTTGTTCTATATTCAGAGAGTATCCGAGGTGGCATGCTAGGGCAAAAGCTACGGAGCGGCGTTGGCATATACCTGTTGCTGTGCAAATGGCAATTATTCATCAAGAATCAAAATTTAATGGGACAGCAAAGCCAGAGAGAACTAAACTTTTGTGGGTGATCCCATGGAATAGACCATCAAGTGCATATGGGTATTCTCAAGCATTAGACGGTACTTGGGATGTGTATAAAAAAAATAGAGGAAGATACTTTTCATCAAGGGATAGTTTTGCTGATGCTACCGATTTTATCGGTTGGTATGCGAATCAAGCGTATATTAAAGGTGGAATAGAAAAAAGTAATGCCTATGAATTATATCTTGCTTATCACGAAGGAATAGGTGGTTATTCTCGTAAATCATATTTGCAAAAACTATGGTTAATAAAGGTTGCGCAAAAAGTTGAAAGGCGAGCCAGAATATATGAATGGCAATTAGAGCAATGTAGTTAACTGGACTTTATGACTTTTTCAAAAAGCACTCAAAATTGTCGTCTTTGCGAACAAAGTGAAGCAATCTAGTGGCGTTTAATGGCTCTAGATTGCTTCACTATCGCTCTCAAAGACGCATTTTGGAACATGTCTTTGAAAAGTCATAAAGTCCAGGTTAAATATTGAGTGAATTTATGAATAAACATTTTCTTTTAGATTTAAATAGCGAACAAAAATCAGCAGTAATTTCTGCTTTAGGTAATCATTTAGTTTTAGCAGGTGCCGGTAGTGGCAAAACTAGGGTATTGGTAACTAGAATTGCTTACTTAGTTAGAGAGTTTAATATTTCACCAAACGAAATATTGGCGGTAACTTTCACAAATAAAGCTGCACGAGAAATGAAAGAAAGATTAAATTTGCTTTTGGATTTACCAGTATCTCATATGTGGGTTGGTACTTTTCATGGTTTATGTCATCGTCTTTTGCGGAAACATTATTCTTTAGCTAATTTGCCAGAGCAGTTTCATATTGTTGATTCTGATGATCAAGCTAGAATTATTAAACGGGTGATAAATGAGCTTAATATTGATATTGAGCAATGGCCAGTGAAACTTGCACAGAGTTTTATTAACGGTCGGAAAGATGAAGGGTTAAGAGCAAAACATATTTTAAGCTCACCTAATAATCAAATTTTGTTGGAAATATATTTGGCTTATGAGAAAGCTTGTTTAAGTTCTGGAGTCATAGATTTTGCTGAAATAATTTTAAGAGCACATGAATTATTACGAGATAATCAAGATCTTTTAAATCATTATCAATCCAGATTTAAAGCCATTTTAGTTGATGAGTTTCAGGATACCAATACAATCCAATATGCATGGATAAAATTATTATCTGGAAATAATGCGAGTGTAATGGCTGTTGGGGATGACGATCAATCAATCTACGGTTGGCGTGGAGCAAAAGTTGAGAATATAAATAAATTTACCAAAGATTTTAAAAATACAGAAGTTATTCGATTAGAACAAAATTATCGTTCAACAGCCACGATTTTAGATGCAGCTAATGTGTTAATTACAAATAACCATACCAGAATGGGTAAGAATTTATGGACAAATGGCAATACTGGGGAGTCAATATTATTATTTGGTGCTTTTAATGAGTTAGAGGAAGCTAGATTTGTTGCTGATAAGGTTTTAAAAGAAATCCAAGAAGGTTGTCAATTAAGTGAAATAGCAGTTTTATACAGGTCTAATGCACAATCTAGGGTTATTGAAGAGGCATTTTTACATGCAGGAATTTCATATAAAATTCATGGTGGTATGCGATTTTATGAGCGTTCTGAAGTAAAAGATACACTTGCATATTTGCGCCTTTTATTAAATAGGCATGATTCAGATGCATTTGAGAGAGTTGTGAATTTTCCAACTCGTGGTATTGGTGACAAAAGTATGGATCTAGTTCGTCAGGTAGCATTGAGTCATGGAATTTCTTTATGGCAAGCAGCGAACAGAGTTGTATCTCAAAATATTTTACCACAGCGAGCAAATTTAGCGCTCGGCAAGTTTTTATGGTTAATTGATACTTTAGAAAAAGATGGAATAAATTTAGAAATAGATGAACAAATAAACATAATAATTCATAAAAGTGGTTTGTATGAGCATTTCATGAAAAGTAAGAATACAATGGCTGAGTCTAAATTGCAGAATCTTCAGGAGCTCATAAATGCGGCTAAAGAGTTTCGGTATCAAGAAGTAGAAGAGGATGATGATTTACCGCCAATGACAGCCTTTTTAACACATGCTTCTTTGGAGTCAGGAGAGTTGCAATCAGATGAAAATGAGCAACATGTACATATGATGACTATTCATTCAGCGAAAGGATTAGAGTTTCCAATTGTATTTATAACAGGAATGGAAGAAGGATTGTTCCCAAGTATTCGCTCTAAAAATGATGATATAAAAATGGAAGAGGAGCGCCGTTTATGTTATGTTGGGCTAACTAGAGCAATGCATAAATTAGTTTTAACTTATTCTGAAGTTCGTAGGCAGTATGGTAGAGAAGAATATCATAGACCATCAAGATTTATCAGAGAGTTGCCAGCAGAGTTGATTAATGAAGTTCGCGCTAAATCATCTAGTTATACTAGTGATTCAGTTGCAATTAATGATACTGGTATAGCTTTAGGTACTCAGGTTAGACATGCAAAATTTGGGAGAGGCACGGTGATTGCAGTTGAGGGAAGTGGTCCAAAATCAAGAGTACAAGTTAAGTTTATTGATGAAGGGATAAAATGGCTAGTATTAGCTTACGCTAATTTAGAAATTTAAAGGGTATAGTATGTCTTTTATAAAAAAAATAATTTTTATATCATTCTGTATATTTAGTTCATTTTTAGTCAATGCCGCTGATGCAATTTCTAATTGGAGTGAAGTTAAGTTTTTTATTGATGATTTGGTTGAAAATTACAATTTCGATAGAAATGAAATAACAAACATTTTAAAAGAAGCTAAGTTTCAACCTAAAATTATTGAGTCAATGGATAGACCATATGAGAAAAAAAAATGGGATGTTTATAAGTCTCTGTTTTTAACTAAAAAGAGGCTAGATTCTGGAGTAGAGTTTTGGCAAAAAAACAAGAAAGATTTGATTGCTGTTGAGAAGAAATATGGAGTGCCAGCCGATGTTATAGTAGCAATTATAGGCATTGAAACTTTATACGGCGAAAAACAAGGTAATTATAGAGTGTTAGATGCCTTAACAACACTTGCGTTTAATTATCCGTCTAGATCTAAGTTTTTTACTAAAGAATTACGCGAGTACCTTTTACTTTGTAAAGATCAGAAAGTACCAGCTACTAAGTACTATGGTTCTTATGCCGGAGCTATTGGTGTTCCACAGTTTATGCCAAGTAGTTATCGGTATTATGCGATTGACGCTAATGGTAATGGCCAAGCTGATTTAATGAATAATAATAAAGACGTAATTTTTAGTGTGGCAAATTACTTTAAAAAAAATGGATGGAGTAATAATGCTGAAGTTGCAGAACCAGCAAAAATAACCAGTAATGCATATAAAAAACTAGCAACGAATACCACAAAGCCAAATTATAAGTTCACTAATATAATATCTTCAGGAGTTGTTCCAAAAATTAGTAGAATGAAGCATCCTGTGCAAGCTGGAGTTATTCAGTTAGAAACAGATCAAGGTAAAGAATATTGGCTTGGATATGATAATTTCTACGTTATAACGAGATATAATAATAGCCCTCAATATGCTTTAGTCGTACATTTGCTATCTGAACAATTACGAAACAAGGTTCTACCAAAATAGCATTTATATTAGACTTCTTAGGAGTCTATCGGGGCACTGCCATTAAGTTAAGGATTTTGTCATTCCAGCGAAGGCGGGAATCTATCCCTAAAGTGGCACTGTGCCTGCTTAGAAATAGATTCCCGCCTTCGCGGGAATGACAGTGTTTTTCTTAACTTAATGGCAGTGGTCTATCGGGGGGACGGCCCTTAATCCTTCCATTTAATACTACAACCCAAACTTGGTTTTTGCTTGAAAGAAACAACCTGTCCTTCAAGTAAGCAATCCAATGCTGCTCTAATTGAATTACCGGAAACTTTTATATTGTTACCTAATCTTGAGTCATCAAGTTGACCACGATATACAAGAATGTTATTACTATCAAACACATAAAAGTCAGGAGTGCACATTGCTTGATAAGCTTGACCCACCTCTTGTGTTTCATCAAATAAATATGGAAAAGTAAAATTATGAATTTCCGCAAACTTTTTCATATTTTCAGGAGAGTCATCTGGGTATTTAGTTATATCATTTGAATTTATAGCAACAAATCCCATACCTCTATTACTGTAATCATTAGCAATTTTAGGAAGTTCATCAATTACGTGCTTCACATAAGGGCAATGATTGCAAATAAAACAAACAACGGTTCCCTTATCTCCTTTTAGTTTGTTGAGGCTTAACTGTTTATTGCTTATGGTATCAGTAAGTAAAAAATCTGGTGCTGATGTACCAAGAGGAAGCATTGAGGAAGCTACTTTTACCATTTATTTTATTCCTATAATTTTTTATTAAAATATTATGTTAGGAGCCGTGCAACCAATGGCATTCGCTTAAGAACCAGATCGATCCTTGAGCATAAATATGCTCCGGATTGCTTCACTACGTTCGCGACGACAACACTTTTTTCTTAAACGAATGCCATTGGTTGCACGGCTCCTTAGCTTAGCTAAAAGTCTTGGTTTAAATTATTAATTACCAATGCAGAAAAATACCTTTTTTTATTGAATCTCGAATTACTTGACTTTGCGGCTTATTAGTAGAAACCCAATAAGTACCCATATTACTTAAAGCAAATTTTACTCTGGGATATTGACATACATCAAGTATTTCACTGCAATTTATGGTAACGCGTTCGTTATTTTCATATGTAAAACAGTTAAAGTATGTATTGTCAATATCAGATGCAAATGCTGACCAGTTTCCTGGTAAAAGTTTGCTTTCCAATTTAGGACTCATAAATACATCAGGGGTAGTATCATAGTGCTCAAACTCTATTTTTTTATTCGAGCGATTTTGAATCAAGAAATAACTCTGATTTCCAGTTTCATTAAGAACTAAAAAATCATTACTAAATCCAAATCCAGTTACTTCGCAACCTTTTGGAAAAACAGAAGCATTAGCATAACAAATGTTCACAACAAAAGACAAAAGAGATGAGCAAATTATTTTTTTATAAATTTCCATAAATAATGTAGAATAGTCGTTAAGTTTTTACTGACATTCTAATTCTAAATTAGTACAAAATCCAATATAAAATGGAGAATATTTTGAAATTTGAAATAATTAATCCCTCTACTGAGGAAATACTATCTACTTATGAGTCAGAAACTAGCCATGAAGTTTCATTAAAAGTTGATTTATCTTTTACAGCCTTTAATACTTGGAAAAAAGTAGAAATATCGCATCGAAAATCCCTTATGCTAGGTCTAGCAAAAATTTTATTAGCGCGTAAAGAAGAGTTTGCAAAACTTATAGCTCAGGAAATGGGTAAACCAATCAAGGCTGGGATTTTAGAAATTGAAAGATGTGCCTTAGTAATGGAATATTATGCAAATAATGCCAAAGATTTTTTGAAGGCAAAAGAAATTAAAACCAAAATGAAAAAGAGTTTGGTAAGCTACCAACCTCTAGGAGTTATTTTGGCTATTATGCCATGGAATTATCCTTTCTGGCAGGTCTTTAGATTTGCTGCGCCAAATATTATGGCTGGTAATGTTGCGTTGCTTAAGCATGCACCAAACACTTTTGGTGCTGGTGTTATGATTCAGGAAATATTTGAAGAAGCTGGTTTTCCAAAAGGTGTATTTCAAAATTTAATTATTGATACCTCAATTGCCGCAGAAGTAATTGCAAATCCCAAAGTTTCTGGCGTAACATTAACCGGCAGTGAAAGAGCTGGATCTGCAGTCGCCGCGTTAGCTGCAAAAAATTTAAAAAAGTCTGTATTAGAACTAGGTGGAAGTGATCCTTACATTGTTTTAAAGGATGCTAATTTAGATTTGGCTGCAAAAAATATCGTAAAATCACGCTTAAACAACAGTGGCCAGGTTTGTATTTCAGCAAAAAGAGTTATTGCTGATGAAAAGATACATGATGAATTAATCGTAAAAATATCTAATCTTGTTAAAGAATACAAGGTAGGTGATCCTCTAGATATTAACACGCAGTGTGGTCCTTTAGCTAGAAAAGATCTACAAATAAAAGTTCAAGAGCAAGTTAATGAAAGTGTGTTATGCGGAGCTAAAATATTATTAGGTGGCAAAATGGTTGAGAAAAAAGGTTATTATTTTCAACCTACAATTCTTGTAAATGTTAAGCCAGGAATGCCAGCATTTGATGATGAAATTTTTGGTCCTGTAATAAGTATTATTTCTGCAAAAGATGAAAATGATGCTATATATTTGGCTAATAACACTAGATTTGGATTAAGTGCGGCTATATTTACTAGTGACCTACAAAGAGGAGAATATCTTGCTACCCATGAAGTACAAGCCGGTAGTTGTTTTGTTAATTCAATGTCATCATCAAATCCTTTGCTACCATTTGGCGGAATTAAATGTAGTGGTTTTGGTAGGGAACTATCTATAGATGGTATGCTAGAATTTATGAATGTGAAAACAATAGGGATATGTGAATAATAAATGCAAAATCAACGAATAGAAATTATTGCGAGTCAGCAAATTATGCATTGTTATGATAATAACCATAATGTTATGACTTTTCCAGTTTCAACTGGAAAAAATGGTCTTGGTGAACTGATAAATAGTGAATGCACACCTAGAGGTTTGCATATTATTCATAGTATAATAGGTCTGGAAAATGAAATAAACAGCGTTTTTGTTTCAAGAAAATGGACTGGTGAAATATATAATGAAGAATTAGCCAATGCTCATCCGAGCAGAGATTGGATTTTAACTCGGATTTTGCAGCTTGATGGCATAGAGCCTGGGTTTAATAAGGGTGGTAACGTTGATACATTAAGTAGATACATATATATCCATGGCACGCCAGATAGCAATGATATTGGTAAACCAGGCTCACACGGTTGTATAAGAATGCGAAATAAGGACATCATTAAATTATCAGATTGGATTAAAATTGGAACGCGCACCTGTATAATTGAATAAAAATACCCTGCCTATCTGGTTGCCACATATTCGTCATTGCGAGGTACGAAGCAAACCAGGGTTCGTAGCTATGTTCCCTGTACCTCGCAATGACGAAATTATCATAATATGTAGCAACCAGATAGGCGGGAAAAATACTTCATATCCTTTAGTATAAATACTTTATGTAATTAATTATTTTGGAGTAACACGATGTCTCATAAATTTGAGCAAGGTAAAGAGATAATTATTGGTTCGTTAGTTGATAAAATAAAAGATAAATTAAACGCTAAGCAGGCTAAACTATGTATAGAATTTGTTAGTAGATTTTTTTCTACATTATGCTTAGAGGATTTAGAGGCATGGGGTATTAAAGATTTATTTGGTGCTAGTATAAATTTTTGGAATTTTATTGAAAATAGATCTCCTGATGAAACAAAAGTAAGAATATATAATCCTAATTATGAGCAATATGGTTGGCAAACTACACATACAGTAATTGAAGTCATTTGTAACGATAGGCCTTTTTTAGTTGATTCCTTGCGAATTGTAATTAGCAAAATGGAGCTATCCATGCATCTTATCACTCATATGGGTGGTATAAGCATAGTTAGAGATCAATCAGGAAATGTAACAGAGGTATTATCTCGTAGCGCAGAAAATAAGCAAAATGCCGTTGTTGAGGCACCAATATTCATAGAGATTGATAGACAAACAGATCCGAAAGTTCTTGAGAATTTACTTGAAGAAATTAAATTTGCTTTAAGCAAAAATAGCGCTGTAGTAGATGACTGGGAGATAATGCGTAAAAAAGTTAACGATATCATCGAGGAATTAGATTACGCACCTCCAACATTAGACCAGCAAGAAGTATCTGAAACAAAAAAATTTTTACAATGGATAGAGGACCACCATTTTACTTTGCTAGGTGTGCGAGATTATGAATTAAAGCATACTGCAAATGATATTTTATTAGAAGTAGTGCCACATACAAGTTTTGGGGTTTTAAGGGAAGAATTTAACCCTTCTAAATCTTTATTTATTTCTAACATGACCCCGGAAGCTAGAGAATTGATGTTATCGCAGCAGATTCTTGTGGTTTCTAAAACAAACACTCGTTCCAGTGTGCACAGAGGTGCACATACAGATTATATCGGTGTAAAGAGATTCAATAATAAAGGTGAAGTGATAGGTGAAAGAAGGATTTTAGGTTTATATACTTCAGAAGCTTATAATACCAATCCAAAACATATACCATTTCTTAGGCATAAAGTATCAGCGATAATAAAACAATCAGGACTTAGTCTAAGAAGCCACGCTGGTAGAGTCTTATTGAATATTATTGAAACATTACCGCGGGATGATTTGATACAAGGATCGGATGAAGATTTATTAGAAATATCTATGGGTATATTTCACATGCAAGATAGACGAAAAATAAGATTGTTTTATCGTCTTGATTTATATCATAGATTTCTTTCTTGTCTTGTTTATGTGCCTAAAGATTTGTTTAATACAGAATTACGCCGAGCTATGCAAAAAATTCTTGAAAAGGAATTTTCTGCAACAGATATAAGTTATACAACTTTATTTGGTGAGTCTAATCTAGCAAGAATTCATTTTATGGTTAGAATAGACCCGAAAGCCGGGGTTGATTTTGATTATAAAGATATTGAGCGTCAACTTGTAGAGGCTGGCAGGTCTTGGTCTGAGGATTTGCAAAGTTTATTGTTTTGTACATATGGTGAAGAAAAAGCGAACTTTCTAAACAATAAATATAAATATGCTTTTCCAACTATCTATCGAGCTAGCTTTCAACCTAATACAGCTTTGATTGATATTAAACATATCGAGGAATTATCAGATAAAAATGATTTGGTTTTAAATTTCTATCGTTCAGTTGATGAATCAGCAGAAAACTTTAAACTAAAAATATATCAATATGATGATACTTTGCCTTTATCAGAAGTTTTACCAATTATTGAAAATTTAGGCCTAAAAGCAATAAGTGAGAGACCATTTAATATTAAATTTAGTGATGAAAATGAAGTATCTATTAATGAATTCTCTATGCATTATGCAAATGGTTCCTTGGTAAATATTGATGAAATTAAAGAGTTATTTGAAAATGCATTTTCTCGTGTATGGTTTGGGGATGCTGAGAATGATGGATTTAATCAACTTGTTCTAACAGCAGGAATCAATTCACGACAAGTTGTAATATTAAGAATGTACGCTAAATATTTTAAACAAATTGGATTTACATTTAGCCAGGAATACATTGAACAATCAATGGTAAATAATTCGTCAATTGCTAAAAAGTTAGTAAAACTTTTTGAAATTAGATTTGATCCTTGCTTACTTGGTTCAAGAGAAGAGTTCTCATCAGCATTAGAAAATGAAATTGAACAAGATTTAGACAAAGTTACAAATCTTGATGAAGATAAAATTATTCGTCAGTATATTGCAGCAATAAAGGCAACTCTTCGTGCTAATTTTTATCAAGTTGATAATCTTGGTAGTCATAAAAACTATATTTCAATAAAACTGCAAAGCGCAGGTATTCCAGGTGTGCCAAAGCCTTATCCAATGTTTGAAATATTTGTTTATTCTCCTAAATTTGAAGCTGTGCACTTACGTTGTGGAAAGGTAGCGCGTGGTGGATTACGTTGGTCCGATAGGCGAGAAGATTTCCGTACTGAAATTTTAGGGTTGATGAAGGCACAG
>Ga0155559_1059_pt4 | contig 11974 bp, 9 predicted proteins | sample RifCSPhighO2_12_FD_107216 | JGI IMG/M metagenome (GOLD analysis project Ga0155559, IMG submission 107216) | Legionellales bacterium RIFCSPHIGHO2_12_FULL_35_11
TGATCTAAAACATATGATCTAATCTGAGATCCCCAACCGATATCAGATTTACTAGCTTCCAATTCTTGTTGTTCTGCATTTTTCTTTTGTATTTCTACCTCATACAATTTAGCCTTTAACTGTTTCATCGCACTATCTTTATTTTTATGCTGACTTCTATCATTTTGGCACTGCACGACAACTCCTGTTGGCAAATGAGTTATCCGTACAGCTGAGTCTGTACGATTAACGTGCTGACCACCTGCACCTGATGCTCGGTAAGTATCTATTCGTAAATCTGCAGGATTTATCAAGATATCTATATCATCATCAACCTCAGGAGATACAAATACAGATGCAAAAGAAGTATGTCTTCTGTTACCTGAGTCAAATGGTGACTTTCTAACAAGCCTATGCACACCTGTTTCAGTTCTTAGCCATCCAAATGCATTTTCACCCTGCATGTAGATAGTGGCGCTTTTAATCCCAGCCACATCACCAGCGGAACATTCAATTAACTCTACCGTAAAACCATGTTTTTCAGCCATTCTTAAATACATTCGCAACATCATTTCAGCCCAATCTTGAGCCTCTGTTCCGCCAGATCCAGATTGAATGTCTAAAAATGCATTACAACTATCCATTTTACCAGAAAACATTCGCCGAAACTCTAAATCAGCGACGCACTTTTCAATATCTTTTAATTCATTTACCACATCCGATATTGTCTGATCATCATTTTCAGCGCAAGCCAACTCAAATATTTCCGCTAAATCGCTAACTCCATGACCTAAATCTCTAATACCAAATACAATATTTTCCAGAATTACGCGGTCTTTACCTAATTGTTGGGCTTTTTCAGGATTATTCCAGATGGCAGAATCTTCTAATTCACGCGAAATCTCTTCTAATTTTTCAGACTTAACATCATAGTCAAAGATACCCCCGAAGTGCTGCAATTCTATCTGTTAAATCAGTTAACATTAGGGTAATTTGATTTACTTCTAACATACTACTCTTTCTCCAGTCGAGCCTTAATTCTGTGAGTAGCTAAACTATGAATTTGGGAAACTCTAGATTCTGTTACACCCAATACATCGCCTATTTCTTTCAAATTAAGATCATGCTCATAATAAAGTGATAATACCATTTTTTCATTTTTGGGAAGTCCTCTAATCACATCAGACAAATGCCCTTTCATATCCGAATGCTGCACATTAATATGTGGTCGACTAGAAACACTTCCTAAATCATCCTCTAACATATCATCAGTTACGCCAACATCATCAAATCCATATAAATGAGCACCATTAGTATCACTAAGAATACATTGATATTCTGATAAACTAAGACCCATCTCTTTTGCGACTTCAGCATCGGATGCTTCTCTGCCTAGTTTATTTTCAACATCCCTTACAGCTGCTGAAATTAATCTTGCATTTTTATAAACAGATCTAGGGACCCAATCATTTCTTCTAACCTCATCTAAGATGTATCCTCTGATTCTTATACTTGCATAAGTCTCAAATGAAGCACCTTTACTATCATCGTAATATCTAGCAGCCTCTAATAAACCCATCATACCGGCTTGCATTAAATCTTCCATTTGGATAGATCTTGGTAATCTACCAGCTAAGTGATAGGCGATTTTTTTTACTAAAATAGCATGTGACTTAATAAGGCTTTCCTGCGTCTGCTCATCCAATTTTCCTTTTGTCGATGAATTCACACTATCTCCTTGTGAAGTTGTTATATTTATGCAACCCATCCTCATCTATATTTGGAGCCAGCATATTCTCCAACTGCTTAAGTCTACTATCCAAATCACTTGGAGTTAATCCACCACCTTGCGCCATATCATCACGACCGCCACCAGTACCACAAAGAACTTCAACAAACCTCTTAGCAACTGGCACTTTACCTAACATTATCTTACTTATTCCACATACTACTGCAATTTTATCGGCATCAATAGAATATAAAACAACAACTGCATTTTCTATTGTAGACTTTATTTTATCTAATAATAACCGCAAACCTTTCACATCTTGAAAATCTACACGTTTTACTAATAAAGTTACTTCGCCAATAACTTTAGCATCATTTGTTAAACTATTTCCAGATTGCTGCAACGCCAAGCTTTGCATTTTTTCAATCTGCCTGTCTTTAGCCCTAACATCACTAATGTATTGCGATATTTTCTCAATAATCCCTGATGGTTGTGATTTAATTTTATCTGATATTTCATCAATTAAATTTATCCTATCATTAACATAATCAAGTGCTGTCTGACCTGTGATAAATTCAATTCTTCTAACACCACTTGCTATGCCAGATTCAGAGACTATTTTAAATAATCCAATATCACCAGTCCGCTTAGCATGCGTTCCCCCACAAAGCTCTTTTGAAACATCACCAATAGCTAAAACCCTAACTTCATTACTATATTTTTCACCAAATAAAGCTACTGCGCCTTCATTTTTAGCATCATCTAAGCTCATTACTTGTGTTTCAACAAGCAAATTTTCACGTATTTGTTCATTAATTAAATTTTCTACTTGTCTTATATCTGCTGCATTTAATGAGAGTTTATATGAAAAATCAAATCTCGACTTTTCAGCATTAACTAGTGAACCATTTTGCTGAATATTTTCATTAACTATAACTTTTAAAGCTTTATGCAATAAATGAGTTGCTGTATGGTTCAATCGAATATTATTTCTTTTGGAAACATCAATTTTGGCTGTAACAATGTCATCAAGATTAATTTTACCTGATACTACTTCCCCATAATGTAAAATTGATTTTCCTTGTTTTTGTGTATCAGTAACATTAAATATAAAATCATTTACAACTAATTGGCCTGAATCCCCGATCTGCCCACCACTTTCAGCATAAAATGGCGTGCTTTCTAAAATAATTACTGGCTTGTCTCCTTTTTTAGCAGCTGACACACATTTCTCGTCAATAATAATTCCAAGTATTTTTGATTCTAAAACCTCTTTTGCATATCCATTAAAAGAACTCTGGCAATTGTCACCTAAAGAAAAATTAGTAGTTGTTTGAAATTTGCTAGATTCTTTAGATTTTTTTCTTTGCTGAAGCATAAGAGATTCAAATCTTTTAATATCAACAGCTAAATTTTGCTCTCTAGCTATGTCACAGGTCAAATCAAGAGGAAATCCATATGTATCATATAATTTAAATACAACTTCCCCTGGGATTTTTTTCTCATTTTGAAGCATATCAATATTATCTTGTAATAACCTTAAACCCTGATCTATTGTCCTCTCAAACTGCTCTTCTTCTTGATATAGTTCTTGTTCTATCTCACTAACTTTATCTTTTAAATATGGATAAGCATCGCCCATAACTTGAGCTAGGGGTTTTACTAATTTATAAAAAAATGGTATCGGTAAACCTAATTTATGACCATGTCGAATTGCTCGTCTTATTATTCTTCTAAGTACATAGCCACGTCCTTCATTACTTGGGATTACTCCATCGGCAATTAAAAAACTACATGACCTAATATGATCGGCAATAACTTTAAGAGAAGGATTATTAATATCTAAATCATTTTTTAACTTAATAATTTCTTTGATGATATTTTTAAAAATATCAATATCATAATTATTATGTACTCCTTGAACAACTGCTGTGATTCTCTCTAAACCCATTCCTGTATCAACGGATGGTTTTGGGAGATTATGCAATACTCCATTTTTATCACGATTAAATTGCATGAAAACCATGTTCCATATTTCTATGAATCTATCTCCATCAGCTTCTGCACTACCTGGCGGACCTCCAGGAATATCTGGCCCATGATCATAAAATATTTCACTACAAGGTCCACATGGTCCAGTATCGCCCATTGACCAAAAATTATCTTTTTCGCCACATCGAGAAATTTTTTCTTTCGGAAAACCAATTTCATTTTGCCAAATAGCAAATGCTTCATCATCATCTTGATATACACTAACCCAAAGCTTTTCTTTAGGAAGTTTTAAAGTATTTGTCAAAAAATCCCAGGCGAAAATAATTGCATCTTTCTTAAAATAATCTCCAAAACTAAAATTACCAAGCATTTCAAAAAAAGTATGGTGTCTAGCTGTATATCCAACATTTTCTAAATCATTGTGCTTACCGCCAGCTCTCACACATCTTTGAGAACTAACAGCTCTAACATATGGCCTTGTCTCTTCGCCTAAAAAAGTGTCTTTAAACTGCACCATTCCTGCATTTGTAAATAATAAAGTAGCATCATTAACTGGAACCAATGAGCTGCTATCCACCTCTTGGTGATTTTTTTGTTTAAAGTAATCTAAAAATGCTTGTCTAATATCGGAGCTATTCATTATGCTAAATTCTCAAAAACTAAAGAGATGGTATCCATTGTAAACCCTCTATAAAGCAAAAATTTTTTTTGCTTTTGGATTTCAGAGTAAGAATACTCTCTTTGCCGATAAAACTTTTTTTGCCATACTGCTGTTGCGTAAGACACCCAATTTTCATGTTCAATTGCTAATCGTGATTCAATTAATTCAGTATCAACACCTTTTTGCTGAAGCTCTTTATGGACACGTATAGGTCCATATCCTTGATTAATTCTGCTTCGACAAACCATATCAACGAAGCGCTCATCGCTTTGTAGTTCAAGATTTTTAAGTCTTGATAAGACAGATGTTACTTCATCGAATGAATAACCAATACTCTCTAATTTAGCTCGCAATTCCGAAACACTATGTTCCCTTCTTGCGAGCAAACCTATAGCTGATTGATAAGCTTTACTCATCAACTAATTCAACTGATTCTTCAATATAAAGACCTTTTGAATCTTGCTTGTTAACAATTAGTTCTTCTCTGATTCTTTCTTCTATTTCATTGGCTATATTTTTATTTTCTTTTAAATATATTCGAACATTTTCTTTCCCTTGGCCAATTTTTTCTTGGTTATAACTGTACCAAGCGCCGGCCTTTTCCATAAATCCAAGTCTGACTGCTAAGTTAATTATTTCACTCTCACGGGAAATGCCTTCATTATATAAGATATCAAATTCAGCTTGTTTAAAAGGTGGTGCCACTTTATTTTTTACAACTTTAACACGGGTTTCGCTACCCATGATTTCTTCACCCTTTTTAATAGCTCCTATTCTACGAATATCTAATCTAACAGAGGCATAAAACTTAAGAGCATTACCACCAGTAGTAGTCTCAGGGCTACCAAACATTACCCCAATTTTCATTCTAATTTGATTAATAAAGATAACTAAAGTATTTGAACGCTTGATATTAGCAGTTAATTTGCGTAACGCTTGCGACATAAGCCTAGCTTGTAAGCCAACATGCGAATCACCCATATCACCTTCAATTTCGGCTTTTGGAGTTAAAGCTGCTACGGAGTCAATAATTACCACATCTACTGCGGCAGAGCGAACCAACATATCAGCAATTTCTAAAGCTTGCTCACCAGTATCAGGCTGTGAAATTAATAAATCCTCAACCTTTACTCCAAGTTTCTCTGCATAACTAGGATCTAAAGCATGTTCAGCATCAATAAATGCACAAGTGCCACCAGATTTTTGACATTCTGCAACAACTTGTAAAGTTAACGTAGTTTTACCAGATGATTCTGGTCCATAAATCTCAACAACTCTACCTTTAGGTAAGCCACCTATTCCTAAAGCTATGTCTAACCCTAGAGAGCCAGTTGATATTGCTTCTATATCTCGACCAATATCGCTATCACCCATTCTCATTACTGAGCCTTTACCGAATTGTCGTTCGATTTGCAAAAGAGCTGCATTTAATGCCTTTTGTTTATTTTCTTCCATTGATTTCACCTATAAGTAGAGGAGGAGAGCAAATTAAAATTATCCCATAAATCTTAAGGCATCTCAAACCATAAATTAACTTAGGAGCCGTGCAACAATAACTTAATCGTGTAAGTTATTGTTGCACGGCTCCTAAGGGACGTTTACTGTTAAACTTAAAAATCCACCATTTTTGAGAGCTTTGCCTAACAATGGAAAATTAACCTTATTTGTAATTGTTGCAATGTTTTCCTCTAGATAAAGCATATCTTCATCAAGGCAATTTGCAATCCAACCAGCAACTGAAATATTGTATTTATTCAGTACCTCGGCTGTTAATAATGAATGATTTATACAACCAAGCTTCATGCCAACAACAAGTATCACAGGAATATTTAATAATCCTAAAACATCAAGCCAAGTTTGATTATCATTCAATGGAACCATCAAACCACCGGCCCCTTCAAACAAAACAACATCATATTTAGATAAATAATCTTGTGTACAAAATAATTTAATATTTTCAGCAGTTAAAGATACATTATCTACTTTAGCAGCTAAATGTGGAGATATAGGATTTAATAAACGCCATGGCGATATATCAACTATACTCGTGCTCTTATTATATTGATTTATCAATACGGCATCTTTACTTACTAAATCACCATTTTCATAAAAACAACCACTAGCAACCGGCTTTAAACCAATAGCCAATTTTTGGTTCTGCTGAAAATACTCAAGTAACTTACAAGTTACATAAGTTTTCCCACAATCTGTGTCGGTACCTATTATAAAAAAAGATTTCATTTGCTATCTTCCGTTACTGGACTTTATGGCTTTTTAAAGACATGTTCTAAAATGCGTCTTTGCAAGCGATAGCGAAGCAATCTAGAGCCCTTAAACGTTACTAGATTGCTTCACTTTGTTCGCAAAGACGACAATTTTGAGCGCTTTTTGAAAAAGTCATAAAGTCCAGCGTTATTAACTCGATAAACTCATCTGGATGCGATAAAAATGGCATATGAGCTGATTTTTTAAATAAAACATATTTAAACATCGGATATTTTTCACGCATAATATTGAATGTTAATTTAGGAACAATAGAATCTAAATTTCCAAAAATATACAATACTGGTACAGTTATTTTTTCTAAATCATCCCGTAAATCCCAATTTATTAATATATCTAATCCATATTGCAAACCGATATGAGTAGGATCTTTAATAGAAATTATATCTTTTGGTAACTGAATTGATTTAAGTTGGGTTCGCATAAACTTATCTCTAGCAATTTTTGCATTTAATAAAAATTTATCATAAAAATCTGCAAATGCTTCTTGTTTTATTCCAGCCCAATTATCATCAACAATAAATCTTGGTGATGTGGTTACATTTATCAAGCGTTTCACCAACTTTGGTTCTTCTATAGTTAATTTAGTAGCGAATAATCCTCCTAAAGACCAACCAATTAAAATAAATTCCCCTGGTAATTGCTCGAGAAGAGAATTTTTGAAATTATCCCAAGACATATTTGGGGTTTGACCAAAACCAGGCAGATCAACTAAATATAAAGAAAATCTCTCAGTTAATTTGTTTGCTATAGGCAACCAAATATTACTATCAAATCCCCAGCCATGTAAAAATACAAAAGGAATTCCTGTACCTAATTTTTGAATATATACTTTCATATTTCTTCAAGAACTTTAAATAATAAATCTATATCTTCAACTTCATGGTGATAATTTAAAATTACTCTTAAGCCAGTTTCATCCTTACTAACTGTAGGCTGGCGTATTGGAAAACAAACAATTGAAGAAGCCAATAATTTTTCAGCAGTAGCTACAGCCTTATGTGGACAACCGTATTGCAGCTGTTGAATAGGTGTTTCTGAATCTCTCCACTTCAAAGACGATAATCTAATTTTATCTTTAAAATAGGAAATTAGTTCGCTTAATTTATTTCTCCTGTCATCAGAATTACAAATAAACTCGATGGCCTTAAGTAATCCATAAGCATATGCTGGACTAATAGACGTCGAATAAACTGCTGGTCTCATCTGAAGTAATTCCTCTATCCAAATACCATTCCCAGCAACAATCGCTCCACAAGCTCCAACTGCTTTCCCAAATGGAATAATTCTAAGTGGCACATCATCTTGACCAAGACCAAAATTTACAACTCCGCCCAAACCTTGCCGACCTATAACTCCAAAACCATGCGCCTCATCAACTATCAAATTTGCATTATTTTCATTAGTTATTTTTGCAATATCCGCCAAAGGAGCTATTTGCCCACTCATACTAAAAATACTTTCAGTCAAGATAACTTGTGTAGTTTGAAATTTAAGCTTTTTTCTAAGACTAAGAATATCATTGTGTAAAAATCTATCAAAATTTGCATTGCTTAATTTTATACCATCATAAATTGATGCATGGACTGATTTATCTATTACTAAGCTAGCTTCATGTTTTGCAAGCAAACTAACGACACTTAAATTAGCGGTGTATCCAGAGGAAAATAATAGGCAATCATCAACCTCAAGTATCTTGGCAAAATACTTTTCTAAATCTCTATGAGGTTTATGATATCCGCTGATTACTACAGAACCAGAACTCCCTACAGAATATTTGGAAAAGCCATCTTGGTACGCTTTTTTAATAGTTGGGTGATTTGATAAAGAAAGATAATCATTACTACTAAAATTACAATTTTTATCTAAATTTGAAATACAATTCCTAGTTCTATACAAACCTATATTTTGCATATCAATTTTAGATTTTTCTAATTTTTTTGTTAAATTATTGTCTATTCCCATTCTATTGTTGCCGGAGGTTTTCCTGAAATATCATAAGTAACTCTTGAAACACCCTTCACTTCATTAATAATCCTATTAGAAACTGTTGCCAAAAAGCCCCAAGGCAAATGTGACCAATTAGCAGTCATGAAGTCTGTTGTTTCAACTGCGCGAAGTGCAATAACATAAGCATACTTCCGATCATCACCCATAACCCCGACGCTTTTAACTGGTAAGAATACAGAGAATGCTTGACTTACTTTATCATACAAATTTGCTTTAACTAACTCGTCCAAATAAATGTCGTCTGCTTTTTGTAATATTTCAACAAATTCTCTTTTTACTTCACCTAACACTCTAACGCCAAGACCAGGACCAGGAAATGGATGTCTAAAAACCAAGCTATGCGGTAGTCCTAAATCAATACCTACTTTTCTAACTTCATCCTTAAATAAATTAGATAATGGCTCTAATAGTTTTAATTGCATATTTTTAGGCAATCCACCAACATTATGATGTGACTTAATAACTTCTGAAACTCCATTTGCTGAAGCGGCTGCTGATTCAATTACATCTGAATAAATTGTTCCCTGCGCAAGCCATGTAATGTTATTTAATTTTGATGCTTCATTATCAAAAACCTCAATAAATGTTTTACCTATAGTTTTTCGTTTTTTTTCTGGGCAAGTAATACCTTTAAGAGAATTTAAAAACCTTTCTCTCGCATCAACCCAAATAATATTTACTCCAAGATGTGCTTCAAACATCTCTTTAACTTTTTCAGCTTCATTTAATCGCAATAATCCTGTATCTACAAAAACACAAATCAAATTATCACCTATGGCTTTATGTAAAAGAGCAGCTACTACTGATGAGTCAACACCACCTGACAAACCTAGCAAAACTTTATCATTTTTAACCTTATCTTTAATCTCTTCTATTTGGTTTACAATTATTGATTTTGTTGTCCAACTTTTTTCAGCATGGCAAATATTAAATACAAAATTATCTAAAATTTTATCGCCTGACTTTGTATGCGTTACTTCTGGATGAAATTGTACTCCGTACCATTGTTTAATATGATTTTCCATCCCCGCAATTGAAGTATTGTCTGTACTTGCAGTAACTTCAAAACCTGGAGGAAGGATAGTAACTTTATCACCATGACTCATCCATACATCAAGAAATTCGTCTGTAATAATAGAACCTAATAATTGGCTATTAGATTTAATAGAAGCTTTTGCGTAACCAAACTCGCATAGATCAGATGAGCTAACAAACCCACCAAGTTGAACTGCCATAGTCTGCATGCCATAACATATACCAAGAATTGGCAATCCAGAGTTAAAAATCCATTCTGGTGCTCGTGGATTATATTCAAGAGTAACTGTTGCAGGACCACCAGATATGATTATCCCTATTGGATGACTATCATTTAAATATGAAATATCTAAATTATAAGGTTTAATTTCGCAATACACACCAAATTCACGCAGTCTTCTAGCTATTAACTGTGTGTATTGCGAACCAAAATCAAGAATAAGTATTGGATTTATATTAATTGTATTAATAATTTTACCCTCCATTACCATCAACTTGATAATTTGGAGCTTGCTTAGTGATGCTTACATCGTGCACGTGTGCTTCTTTAATTCCAGAATTAGTTACTCTGACAAATTCAGCGCGATTATGCAATTCCTCAATAGTACTAGATCCTGTGTATCCCATGCATGAACGCAAACCACCTAAAAGTTGATAAATAATATTACTAATGGCACCCTTGTATGGAACTCGGCCTTCTACACCCTCTGGAACTAATTTATTAGCCAAAGCGGCACTGTCTTGAAAATACCTGTCACTTGAACCGTGAGTTTGAGCCATAGCACCGATTGATCCCATTCCACGATAACTTTTATATGTTCTACCTTGATAAAGCTCAATCTCACCTGGAGATTCTTCTGTTCCAGCAAGCATACTACCAAGCATTACAGAGCTAGCTCCAGCAGCCAAAGCTTTACACAAATCGCCAGAAAATCTAATTCCACCATCGCCAATTACTGGTACCTGACCTTTTACAGCTGATGCAACATTTGCTATGGCTGTTAGTTGAGGCACCCCTACTCCAGTTACAACTCTAGTTGTACAAATTGAGCCTGGCCCAATTCCAACTTTTACAGCATCCACCCCAGCGGCAATTAAATCTTTTGCTGCAGCTGCCGTTGCAATATTACCACCAATAACCTGCACTTCAGGAAAATTTGTTTTTATCCACTTAACTTTATCTAATACAGCTTGTGAATGACCATGTGCTGTATCTACAACTATAACATCTACTCTTTCATTTACTAAAGATTGCACTCTTTCATCAGTACCAGGGCCAACTCCAACGGCAGCGCCAACCCTTAATTGCTCATTAGCATCTTTACAAGCAAGAGGATTAGTCTTAGCCTTTTGAATATCTTTAACGGTGATTAAACCACGCAAATAAAATGCATCATTAACCACTAATAATTTTTCTATTCTATGTTTGTGTAATAATTTACATATTTCTTCCTTGCTAGCTCCTTCTTTTGCAGTAACTAGCCTTTCCTTTGGTGTCATAACAGAAGATACTGGCTGTGACAAATTCGTTTCAAATCTTATATCACGGCTTGTTACAATTCCTACTAGTTTTTCACCTTCAACTACCGGCATACCAGAAAAATTATGCCTTTCCATAATATCTAATAGTTCTTTAACTGTTAAAGATGGTGAAACACAAACTGGATCTGAAACTATGCCACTTTCAAACTTCTTAACTTTTCTAACTTCGTTAGCTTGGGCTTGAATACTCATATTTTTATGAATTATCCCTATTCCACCATCTTGAGCCATAGAAATAGCAAGCCTAGCTTCAGTTACAGTATCCATAGCCGCTGATAATATAGGAATATTTAGCTGAATATCTCTAGTTAAATAAGTTTTCACTGAAACATCTTTAGGTAAAATTAAAGAATGAGCAGGAACTAACAAAACATCATCAAACGTTAGAGCCTGTTGGCAATTAGTAAGTGGCATACGCGTACAAACCAAGTTAAATAAAAGACAAATTATACAATAATTCCAAAAAAATAGCTATTTAAAATGGGCTTTTATGCCTTTTTCAAAAAGCACTCAAAATTGTCGTTTTTGCGAACAAAGTGAAGCAATCTAGTGACGTTTAAGGGCTCTAGATTGCTTCACTTTGTTCGCAAAGACGCATTTTAGAACATGTCTTTAAAAAGTCATAAAGTCCAGTTAAAATGGTTTTGATTTAGATAATCCTAGAAAAAGCAGTTGAGCTCTACTACGAATGCCTACTGCACTGAATTTTAAAGATTTTTTCATGTTTTTTTAACTCGCCATAG
>Ga0155559_1015_pt5 | contig 11935 bp, 12 predicted proteins | sample RifCSPhighO2_12_FD_107216 | JGI IMG/M metagenome (GOLD analysis project Ga0155559, IMG submission 107216) | Legionellales bacterium RIFCSPHIGHO2_12_FULL_35_11
TTAAAATATAAAACGCCAATGAAGCTAGCTATAAATGCTTCTATGTTAGAAATAACCTCTAGCCTATATTTAAAAAATCTATTAAATACAATTAACAAATATGACATAAATCCAGAATGTATTGAAATAGAAGTCACTGAAGGATTAGTGAGTCAAAATTATCAGATTTTTGAATCGGCATTGAAAAATCTAAGGCGAGCTGGTATTAAAACGGCCATTGATGATTTTGGTACAGGTTATTCTTCTTTAGAAAGAATCCGTACTATTAAGGTAGATTTATTAAAAATCGATAAAGTTTTTATGAAATCTTTAGGTCAATCAACAGAAGCTCAAAATCTATTAAAATCAATGCTAGACTTAGCGAAATCAATATCATTACCAACCTTAGTTGAAGGAGTTGAAACAAAAGAACAAGCTGTAATTGCCGAAAGTATTGGCTGTCAATATGCCCAAGGATTTTACTATAATAAACCTCTAACCGCTCAACAAATAGAGGAAATTTTAGATAAAATTAAAAATATTGATGAACCACATTTCCATAAACCTAGAAAAAGCAGTAGGCCTTCGTAGTAGAGCTCAACTGCTTTTTCTAGGTTTATTGGTTAACACATGAGGCCTAGTTTTTGGGGATCTTGCAGCCAATTGTCAACAGCCCTAAGGGGTCATGACTTATTTTATAAGACGACAAATTTATAGTTTTAAGAGTAGTTATTGCCTGCTCGTAGCCTGAGTTTATGATTTTTTCTGTATCTAAAAAGTTCATCATACTGAAATTTTTAAGATCCATAGATATATTAAAATCCGCTTTTTGAATCATTGCTTGTTGATGATTATTACTACCAATAATCATTGAGTTTTGAATAATTGAAGCGATATTCATAAATTTGCTGCGTTTATTATAAAGATTGCCATTTAGTTTTGGTAAAAGAAAGTACTTAAATAATAAATGCCATCCAGAAGAAGTATATTCTTCATAATTTATGGTAGTTGGTGGTTCTTCACGGTTTTGAATGGAGCTAGCTAAGATTTTCCCACCGTTAATTCGACTTGCTAGCACATCTACCGGTAAATTATTTAAAATGCCACCATCAACTAAAACTTGTTTTTGGTTATTAAAGGTAGCCGGTAAAATTCCTGGAAGAGATAGGCTTGCGCGAATTGCCTTCCAAAGGATGCCATTTTCATGAATTTGCAGGCCATTTGTTGTAATATTCGTAGATACACAGAAGTATTTTTGCCACAAATTTTCAATTCTAGTATTTTTTCCAAAAGAAGAGCTTAGTAAATCATCAAGATTTTTAGCTCTAATTAGGGCAATTATCGGAAATGTATAATCAAGTTTGCTTTGAAATTCAGTTAATTGCTGTACTAGCATTTCTTTGATAGTGTCTGTATCTATTTCCAGGGCATATAAACCAGAAATTATGCTGCCCATGCTCGCGCCACCAATATAGTCGATAAGAATATTTGCCTCATGTAATGCTTTAAGCACCCCAACATGAGCTAAAGCTAATGCTCCACCCCCAGATAAAATTAGTCCTAGGGCATTGCCAGTTATGAGTCTTACTAAGCGCTCAAGATCAGGTTCTTGTGATATTCTTACTTTGTAATGTTCCTTTAAATCTCTATTTTTAAACCAAGCATTAACCCCAACTGGATTTTTAACTTTATCTTCGGCTAATAACACTAGCTCAACAGACGGGCTCATTTTGTTTCTATTATTAAATACTAGGCGTTCAATTTCTCCTAGCTCTGAACTTTGCCCATATTTTCCAATCAATAATATTTTATCTGCTTGACGAATACAGCGATCTGCCCAAATATCATTTTCAGTTGCTAGATAAACCAAAAATCGATATTTATTTTCTAGTTCTTGGAAAATAGAGAGGGTATCACTACTTTCTAAAGATGATTTTTCCCCACTTAAATTTAAAAAAGCATCATAAGTAATAAGCAACGCATTACCATATTTTTGTAATTTTTCGACAAATTTTTGACTAAATTCGTATATCTGAGTAAAATTTCCAGCCGGGATAAGTGTAAAGCATGAAGTATCTCTTTTTGGACTATATTTTTTAGGGTTTACCAATCTTTTAACGCTTTGACGAGCTATTCCCATCATTATTTCAGGGTGCTTTATAAGTAAATCATTAAATGTTTTTCTGGTCATTTTTAAGAGCACACTGTCTCTAATGGTGTATACAGATGCAGTGCGTGGTTCATCAAATAAGCATCCGATTTCACCAACCACACTTCCAGAACTTATTTCACCAATAATTTTTTCATCTTTATTTGCATCTTGTTGGATTGCTCTTAAAAATCCATACATTAAAACGTACATAGAATCAGAATGCTCTCCTTGCTTGATGAGCGGTTTGTTTCCTGCTAAGTAGATTAGCTCAAATTCATTTGCAATTTCTTCAATGCTATCAACTGATAGCTCAGAAAATAAATTTGTTTTTGCTAAAAACTCTGCAATTTGTTTTTTGGATATATTTAGGGTTTGTTTAGTCATTCAATTCTTCAAAACCTTAATTTTTATGCTAGTCTTTATAATAAAATCTTTATAAAAGTATGGACGGCAATATTTGCTAAGTCAACAAACAAATAGTTGCAATTTAAGTTTGTATGGTGTTTATATGATAAGGATATATTCATGAAGCTAATTTTTCTGGGTGTATCATCCGCCCTAACAATTGGTTATAAAAAATTCCAGTCAAACATGGTGTTGACTAGCTCTTCAGGAAAAAATTTATTGATTGATTGCGGAAGTGATATTAAGCATTCTCTTATTCAACAAAATTTTAGTCATAATGATATTGATGCGGTATATATTAGTCATTTACATGCTGATCACGTAGGTGGTATGGAATGGTTAGGATTGTCGAAATTATTTATAGATAAAAAAAGACCTAAATTATATATTTGTTCTGAGTTGCAGAAGCCTGTATGGGAAAATGTTTTAAAAGGTGGCATGTCTACACTCGAAGATATAGAAGCGAAACTTGATAGTTTTTTTGATATTCAAACGACAAAAGGTAATAAATTTAGTTGGGAAGGTTATGATTTTAATTTAGTGCGAGTATTTCATAGTATGAGTAACAATAAGAGATTACCATGCTATGGATTATCTTTTATAGGGGATAAAGAGAAAGTATTTTTATCAACCGACGCTAGGTTCGCTAAAGATGAACTAATTTCTGTATACAAAGACTCTACTATTATTTTTCATGACTGTGAAACTTCAAAAATTGTTAGCGGCCAACATGCAAGTTATGAGGCATTGAATTCCTTAGATAGAAGTATAAAGGAAAAGATGTGGTTGTATGATTATGCCGATGGAGATTTGCCAGATGCAGTTGCTGATGGATTTAGAGGTTTTGTTGTGCAAGGGCAAACATTTGATGTTTAGAGCTCCCTTGCGGTAAAAGTAAATTAATAGCAGTAAGAACTAAAGTAATTGATAAGATTCTTTTTAGTGTTTTAGGTTGGAATAAGCTTGCAAAATAGGCGCCAATTGGTGCAAAAATCATGCTGGCACTAGCAATAACAAAGACCGCTGGCCAATACACAAAACCAATGGTACCTGCTGGACTTTGCATATGTGAATCATTGTTTAGACCAGATATAGTGAGTAATATTGTCCCAATTATAGCAATTGGTAAGCCACAAAATGCTGATGTTCCAGATGCGCTTCGAATGTTCAATTTTAAAATCAAAAAAAATGGAACCATAAGCATTCCGCCGCCAATGCCAAAAATTGTTGAAATTAAGCCGGTTCCTATAGCTGCTATAGTTATTAAAACTTTTTGAGATAAAGAAGAGTTTAATTTATGCTGGATAATTTCTGATTTTAAATCTTTGTTTTGATGAAAAAATAAAAAGATAGCAATTGAAAATAAGAAAACAGTAAACAATCTAACTATATTATCACTAGATAAATTGCTAGCAATTATTGTGCCAATAATCATACCAAGACATAGTCCAGGAAGAAAGTGAAGAACCATACTCCAATTGATTAAGTTTCTTTTAAAATAGGTGTAGGCGGATGAAGATGCGGTAAAAATCATGATGGCTAAAGAAGTTCCAGCTGCTACATGCATTATCATTTGATTTGCAATATCTGGATTATGTTTAAATAATAAAACTAAAGCGGAAATAACAATGATTCCGCCGCCTACGCCAAGCAATCCAGATAATGTTCCTGTAATTGCGCCGATAAAAATGTATATAAAAAAATTCATTATTGATTATATCTATCAGTGCTCTTTAAAAACGGTCTTTCCCATTCCCGCATATCTAAAACAGACCCATCTGCTGCCATAAAATCTGTTTTGGTTTCAGGTAGGAAATAGTAATAAATATTACTTCTATCCTGAGCTAGAGTATGCTGATTTTTCGTCACTGAAATCTCAGCGGTTGCGTCATTATACGTTTTTATAAAACTATTTTTAGACATTAAATATCTGGCATTTAATCTAGATTTATCACACAGTTTCGCATCTAGTGTTTCTGCAACTCCGGCTAATTGAGCTTTAGCTCTATCTTTTAGCGCTACTTTAATTAATTTACTTTTTATCCAGTATAAGCTTAACTTGCTGTTCTCAGACATATTGATAGAGGCAACATTTGCATATCCAACTAATTTAACATCGGTATTTCCGCGAAGGTCCATTACCATCGCACAGCTTTTAAGGCCGCGTAATTTAGTCTGGCCGGTATTCATAAATGTGGCTTTTCTTACACTAAACGCACCGTCTAAAAGAGTCGTTCTTTGGTTATCAATTAATAAATCCATGCAATTGCCGACAAAATTCTTGGCAATTACGTCACCAAAACCGTGGTAGGTGAAAGATATAATATTGCGCATGTATATATCTATTTTTGGTCGACATCCTTTTGGATATCCTTTGCCGAAACTTATAAATAATTCATTATGAATAACGGAACGCTGAATATTTTCAACATCACGCGAGTCGCCGTGAATAACTATTTGATCAAAAGTAGATTGAGGATGTAAGCAAACATCAAGTTTGCCCGTGACATTTACTTTTGTAAATGGGCTGGTTTTTTGGGTTATTTTAACCATTTTTGGCGTTGAGACTAGTGGTTTGTTTGATTTCGGGTGTGAAAAGTGTTGCCAGAAATTATATCTCCAAGTACAACTACTTAGTAGTGAAGCTGCAATTATTAAGATTAGCAGTCGCTTTATCATATAAGTTCTTCCAAATTGGTATTTAACAATTGTCACAGTCCAAAGCAGCAAATTATTTTGAACTTTATTTAGCTCTTTTAAATGCTAACAGTCCCTAGACCATATAGCGAGTTGGGTCAACCAACTCAGCTTCTTCAAACCCCTTTTTTCTTAAATAACAACTATGACATGTCCCACAAGCAAGTCCTTCGCTGTTTGCACGGTAACAAGATACAGTTTTAGTATAATCAACTCCTAAGGATACGCCAAGTAAAATTGTTTCAGCTTTGGTTAAATGAAGCAAAGGAGTTTCAATTTTAAGCTTTTTCCCTTCAACTCCCGCTTTGGTTGCTAGATTTGCTAGCTTGGTAAATGCATCAAAATACTCAGGGCGACAGTCAGGATATCCTGAATAGTCAATAGAGCTCGCGCCAATATAGATATAGTTTGCATCAATAACTTCGGCGAGTCCAATAGCTAGAGAAAGCATAATAGTATTTCTGGCAGGGACGTAAGTTGAGGGGATTGTGTCTGAATTTTCATAGTCTGGAACAGAGATTTCTTTGTTTACTAATGCAGTCGAATTGAAGCTAATTATTGACTGTAAATTTATAATTTCATGCTGAATAACACCGTACTTGATTGCTGTTTTTTTTGCAAATTCTAACTCGGAAATTTGTTTTTGTCCGTAGTTAAAGCTCAATGCATAGCAGTCTAAATTTTTTGATTTTGCATAAGCAAGACATGTAGTTGAGTCTAAACCACCAGAAAGAAGAACAACCGCTCTTTCTTTTACATGGTTATTTGACATTATTTCTCCTCGTATGTGATTTGTTGATTAATACAGAAATGTTTGCGTAAGCATAGTTATTTATTGGGAGTTCCCTAACCACTTCTTCTTAAATGATCGCGCTTAAATTTTTCTCTAAGAAGACCACCAGGATCTTCAGGAATTAGTTTTAACCATTGGTTTTTCATTTGTTGTTTATCTTTGTCTGTAGGATTTTGTTTGTTCTGTTGGTTATTTTTGTTGTCTTTATTTTTCATGTTATTATTGTTTTGGTTCTTTGATTGGCTATTGTTTGAAGAATTATTTTCTTTTTGTTGTTTTAGCAAATCGTCTAATGTTTTTTTATTATAAATTACGTCCGCATCATTTGGATTTATTTGCAAAGCCTTATTATAAGCATCTATGCCATCCTGAAGTTTTCCTTGAAAAGCCAGGGAATTACCTTGATTGTAGTAATCATTTAGAGTCCGAGACTTGGCATATAGTTCAGCTGCAGATTTATAATCTTTTGCGCGAAAAGCAGCATAAGCTTGCCAATTTTGATCAGTGAAGGTATTTTTTGCGTCTTTAAATTGCCCTGATTTCATCATATCAAGCGCAATTTGATTGTTTGTTTTCCATAGTTTTTGCCATAATGACGCGTATGCAGTGTTGACAGATATTAATACACTTATAAGTATGATGACTAAGCGCCTTAGAAACAGTAGATTCTTCATGAACTAATTATCTCCAACCATCCTCGCCAGAATACAGGTAAAAGCAGCAAAATTGCTAACAAAATAAACCAACGGCCTTCATCTTTCCAAAGCTGGATATTTTGAATAGACTTCTTTCGAAACTCTACTGCAGAGGTGAATTGCTTCGTCGATTCAGTGCTCGAATCTTCATGTACTGACGTGTACACTGCGGTTCTGTGCGCCTCATCTCCTCGTACTCCACTCTCTGCAGCGAGTTTCGAAAGAAGTATAATATTATTGGCTTGAAATGAGCTTTTAATATTTGATAGATTAAGCCATTTATTTATATCTGAATCGTCACTTGTCAAAGTAATTACTTTACCATTTCCTGCTTTGGCTAATGGTTGAAAGTAAGAGTTAAAATTTTTATTGTCAAGCATTGGAATTATTGAAACTCTAAGTCCCGCTTGATTTATGGTACTAGCTTCTTTTGTTGCGGAAATTGTCGGAATTTTGGCGGTTAAGACTAAAACTTCCCCGGAGGTTGTATTTGACGCAGCATGGAAAACTTTTTTTGCTTCAAGTAAAGCTTTATCAAGCGAATTTCCACTAACAGGCATTATATCTGGATGTAGTATTGGGAGTAGAGAATCGATAGTTTTACTATCTTCTGTTAACGGAGAAACTACAAATGGTTCATCAGTATAAGCAATTAATGCAACTTGGCCTGATGTTTCCTTGGATAATAGGCCATGGAGCTTAAATTTAGCTCGCTCTAATCTTGAGGGAGATAAATCAGTATTAAGCATATCTTGAGACATATCTAGTAAAATGATTCGCGGTTGTATTTGGCGATATATTGGTACATCTATTTTAGACCAGGAGGGGCCTGCGAGCGCAAATATCAAGCAAGAACCACTCCCGAAAAGTAGTGAAAAAGGTAAAAATTGCTTTAATTTTCCATGGATTTTAAGTAAATGAGGAAGTAAATTTTTGTCACAAATATTTTGAAAATTTGTAACGATAGTATTTTGTTTAGCGATGCTATATATAATAAGCGTCAGTGGAAAAAAAGCAAAAAACCACATTGGTCTTAGAAAGTGAAGATTTGTTAGCATGCTAATTTATCCTCATCTGAAAATTTAAAAAATTGTAATCCTGAATTCTTAGAAATGGCATATAAGAATAAGATAAATCCTATCCCTAAAAACCATGGATAATATTCATGTTGTGGTCTAATGGTTTTTTGGTCTTGGTTTATTTTAGAAAGTTTATGAATAGAAGCGTATATTTTTTGTAATGATTGTGGATTTGTTGCGCGAAAATATTGTCCCCCAGTTATTTTAGCAACAGATCTTAAGGTATCTTCATCTAGATCTGCTGAACTATTTGCACTTAAAAACATACCACTAAAAGAGTTTGGATCTATTTCCGAATGTAAGCCGATAGTATATATTTTTATTCCCTCATCTCTGGCAATCTCAGCTGATTTTATAGGATGGAGCATGCCAGAATTACTGGCTCCATCAGTTAGCAAAACAATCATTCGCCCTTTTTTGTTAACATGCTCTAGTTTTTTAATGGCTAAACCTATCGCATCTCCTGTTGATGTTGACTTGCCAGCTAAGCCAACAGAGGCATCGTCTAGGCGCATTAGTATATTTTGTCGGTCAAAAGTTAATGGAGTAAGAAGATAGGCTTGTTCACCAAAAAGAATTAAGCCAATTTTATCGCTAGGCCTATCAAGAACAAATTGCTTTGCCGCTCCTTTGACTGCATCCAGTCTTGTTACTCTTCGGCCATTAATTTGCATGTCATTTATACCCATGCTAGGGGAAATATCTAGTGCTAAGAGGATATTGCAACTTTCGAGAGATAATGGTTGTGGTTCTCCGATATATCTAGGTCCAGATAAAGCGATTAATAGAAATAAGTAAGCAATAAAAAATGTTAAGAAATTATTTGATGGCATTTTCTTTGATTTTTTATTTTTTATAATTTCTTTTAGTGGTTTATAAAATGGAACTTTAAGCGATACTGACATTTTAGGTTTAGTTGTTGGTAGAATAAACCAGATTAAAAATGGTATTGGGATTGCTAGTAAAGTCCATGGAGAAGCTAATTCAAACATTTTCTCTCCAAAGTTTAGAGTTTTTACTTGTAGAGTCAGAAAGCTTACGAGTTTTTTGATTTTTAATCCAAGTTTTGGTTAATGTAAATAAGAGCTTCAAGTCAGTTTCACCCACTGCTTTTTGATATGGATATTGTAATAGTTCTTTTTTTAGTAGATAAAACGAATGCTTAGATTTTAGAGCATCTCTGTTTGTTTTTGTAAAACTGGTTTTAATGCTATCGTGTATAAAATGGAAAAATTTAGCACTTTTACCTGGTTTTTCAGGTGGAATTAAAGTTTTATTTAAAAAATCAATCCAATTGTTTCCAGTTAGACCAGCAGTTATATCTCTAGGAAAATAAATAAAAGCCACTCTTTTTAATAAGTTATTTATTTTAGCACAAGTATTTTGGCTGTTTTTTGTTTTAGCATATTCATTTGCATAGTCTGCTAAAAGTTTTAGTGCTTGTTTTTTAGCTTTCCAAAAATGGACGTTCTTTACAAAATAAAGACTAATAGTACAAATTAAAATTAAAAAAACAATTATTAAAAAATACCATGCTGGAGCAATTTGCCATACGGATAATGGATTTGGCATGCGAATATCATGCAATTTGGCAAGTTCATTATATGGTAAATTATCCATTGATTCTCCTTGGAAAAGTTTGTCTTACCAAGAGAGGTAAATCCATTTCAGAGGTTGTTTGAATATATTGAATTTGTAATTTCTTAAGTTTTGTCTTTAATTGATTAATTTGCTTTTCAAAATGAAACTGGTAACCAAACCTAACTTTATCAAGTGTCGTATCTAAAATAAGATTTTCATACCCATTGGAAATAGCGTATCTATTTGGGGGTGGGGGGGTTAACTCTAATCTATCGCAAATATGATATGCCAATATATCATTGTGAGCACGTAAATGATTTAGATGTTTAATTGTATCATCGTCCATACTATAAAAATCACTAATTAGCGCTATAATACTTCCAGGTTTAGCAACTCGTCTAAGTCGCAGTAATGCATGGCTTAGTTCACGTGGTGATGCGAGAGAATGTTGGTTATATTGTTCAGTATAATGACAAAGTTCGGCTAAAAATGGTAGTACTCCTGCTTGGCGTGATCGAGGAATAAATTCATGGTGTTCTTTTTCTGAAAATAAAAATCCGCCTATGCGATCACCTTGTTTTGCTCCAGTCCAAGCTAGAATAGCGGCTAATTTAGCGGCAACTACGGATTTAAACGCTATCTTTGTGCCAAAATACATTGATGGATTAAAGTCTACTAAGATTACAACAGGTCTTTCTCGTTCTTCATGATAAACTTTGATATGTGGTCTTCCAGTTCGAGCAGTAACGCGCCATTCCATATGCTTAATTTCATCACCAGCTTGGTAGTTTCTGGCCTCAGAAAAGTCAACTCCTCTTCCACGTAGTTTCGAGCGATGTTGTCCTGGGCGAAGAGCATATCCATCGGGAGGATAACGAACATCCTCTGCATAGCGTTGGGTGGCGATTAGTTCGGATAATGTTACAATAACTCCATCCATGAATAACCTCTATGGTATTGTCACCAGACGTAAAAGTTCATCAACAAAATAATCTCTAGTAATTCCTTCGGCTTCGGCTTCAAATGTTAGAATTATTCTATGGCGAAGAACTTCATGGGCAATGATATGGATATCCTCAGGTATGACAAAGTCTCTGCCTTGTAACCATGCATAAGCTTTTGAGCATCGGTCTAGAGCGATAGTAGCTCTGGGACTTGCACCAAAACGCAGCCATCTGGCAAGAGAATCACTATGTGGTGTAGGATTTCTGGTTGCTATAACTAGCTGGACTATGTATTGTTCTAACTCTTTACTCGTGTGAACTGCTAAGACTTGTTGGCGTGCTTCAAATAAAGTTGCTTGAGTTAAAACAGGTGGTTCAACTGTTGAGGATAGTTTTTCTGTTTTACCAGTTATTGCCTCAGATCGAGCTAACTCGAGAATATCATGTTCAACATTAGCGTCAGGATAAGAGATGGTTACATACATTAAAAACCTATCAAGTTGCGCTTCTGGTAAAGGATAAGTTCCTTCTTGCTCAATTGGATTTTGCGTTGCCATTACCAGGAATAACTCTGGTAGTGGGTAAGTTTTAGCACCAATCGTTATTTGCCTTTCAGCCATAGCTTCTAGAAGAGCTGACTGAACTTTAGCTGGTGCGCGGTTGATTTCATCCGCTAACACCATGTTATGGAAAATGGGCCCCGGTAAAAATACAAATGAACCATCCTCAGGATGATAGACATCAGTTCCAGTTAAATCGCCAGGTAGTAAATCAGGGGTGAATTGGATTCGATGAAAAGATCCTTCAACGCCAGCTGATAATTCTTTTACCGCTCTAGTTTTTGCAAGTCCAGGCGCTCCTTCTACTAGCAGATGTCCATCTGCTAGTAAAGCTATTAGAAGTCTTGAAACCAAACTTGATTGACCCAGAATTCGTGAATTTAAGTATTCACTAAACTGTAGCATGTGTTTTTGTATAGTTAGATCCTTCTCATTCATAATTGACTACCTTACGATTTCAATTTTATCCGCCTGCGGACCCTTTTTACCCTTAGTTATTGTAAAAGTAACAGCTTGTCCATCTTGCAAAGCTTTAAAATCACGTGGATCAGTAGCTGCGGCATGAAAAAAATATTCGTTATTTCCGGAGACAATAAATCCGAATCTTTTTTTTCTATCAAAAAATTTTATAATGCCAGACATCCGTGATGTTTTACAAAATAAATCTTTTAAGCGTTGAATAATGCTTTTTATGCTCATTTTAAGTAATTCCTAGTCAATGGTGGAATAATTTGTCTGCATAAGATTAACATTTTATGTAGGCATTCTCAATAAATAGGAGTTATACTAAGCTATTATTGTGCATAATTTAAGTAAACATGCGACATTATACATTTATAGATCATTTACTGACTGGATTTGACGCTGCTATTAGAGCTATTGTGGTGCCAGAAAATAGAGAAAAAAAAAGAGAAACTCCCGGCCATGATTTAGTAGATTCGGCTATTAGTTTTAGAGATAAAAAGCATATTGCCGGTTTAATGCGTGTAAATCATGCAGGGGAAGTTTGTGCTAAGGCATTGTATCATGGGCAAGCATTAACGGCAAAAT
>Ga0155559_1026_pt2 | contig 11613 bp, 8 predicted proteins | sample RifCSPhighO2_12_FD_107216 | JGI IMG/M metagenome (GOLD analysis project Ga0155559, IMG submission 107216) | Legionellales bacterium RIFCSPHIGHO2_12_FULL_35_11
ATCGGTGAAAGAGATTTTTCTTGTTCTTTAACTTCTTTTTCATCTCCATCGATATCAATCTTGCCTTTTGAAATTGATTGTAGTTTTTTACCTTCAAATTCGCCCAAATGACCAGTTAACCATTCATCAACTCGGTCACTTAGTAACAATACTTCTATGCCTTTTTTTCTAAAAATTTCTAAGTGCGGACTATTTTTACATGCGTTATAGCTGGACGCTGTAATATAATAAATTTTATCTTGCTTTTCTTGCATTCTAGAAACATATTCATCCAAAGATACAGTTTGTTCCTCAGTACCACTAGCTGTTGTTGCAAAGCGTAACAACTTTGCAATAGCGTCTTTATTTGCAAAATCTTCAACTGGACCTTCTTTTAGAACTAAACCAAACTCTTTCCAGAATTTTTTATAATCTTCAGGCTCACTTGTACTCATTTTTTCGAGCATACTTAAAGCTCGCTTAGTACATGCTGATCTTATATTATCAACTTGTTTATTATCCTGAAGAATTTCTCTGGAAACATTTAATGGTAAATCTGCCGCATCAACTATCCCTTTCACAAATCTTAAATATCTAGGTAAGAACTGTGCTGCATCATCCATAATAAATACACGTTTAACATACAATTTTAAACCATGCTTGACTTCATGTTGCCATAAATCATAAGGAGCGGTAGATGGAATATATAACAAACTAATATATTCATGCTTCCCTTCTACATGGTTATGCGCCCAACATAATGGTTCTTGATAATCTCTTGAAATATGCTTATATAATTCTTTATATTCTTCTTTGGATATTTCTGATTTTTGCATGGTCCATAATGCAGTTGCTTTATTTACTGTTTCAAATTTTGGTTCTTTTTCTTTTTTCTTATCTTTTTTATCTTCCGAATCAACTTCATCTAATCCTTTCATAGCTATCGGCCATGAAATATGATCTGAGTATTTAGTAATAATACTGCGAATTCTCCAGTCACTTAAGAACTCTTCTGCTTCAGGTTTAATATGTAGCGTAATCTCTGTACCGCGTGAAGATTTTTTTAAAGTATCTATACTAAACTCACCTTCACCAGCCGACTCCCACACTATACCTTGTTCAGCAGAAACACCAGCCTTCCTGCTCTTCAAAGTTATTTTGTCAGCAACAATAAAAGCAGAATAAAAACCAACACCAAATTGACCAATTAAATTTGAATCTTTTGATTCATCACCTGTTAAATGTTTTAAAAACTCTTCCGTACCTGATTTAGCAATAGTACCAAGATTTTCTACTGCTTCATCCCAGGTCATACCTATACCATTATCAGAAATAGTTAAAATTTTTAATTTTTCATTAAATTCAATCGTAATTCTAAGATCTGAATCATTTTCATATAATTTTGAATTAGATAAAGCTAAAAATCTTAATTTATCTAAAGCATCTGAAGCATTAGAGATCAATTCTCTTAAAAATATTTCTTTGTTGCTGTATAGTGAGTGAATAACAAGATGCAACATCTTCTTAACTTCAGTTTGAAAACCCATAGTTTGCTGTTTACTAGTCATAACTTCTCCTAAATTTTAAATTTAATAGATGCGAGTTTTAAAGAAAAACCCCAATACAACTTCTTCTGGACTGTATGACTTTTTAAAGACATGTTCTAAAATGCGTCTTTTCGAGCGATAGTGAAGCAATCTAGAGCCCTTAAACGTCACTAGATTGCTTCACTTTGTTCACAAAGACGACAATTTTGAGTTCTTTTTGAAAAAGTCATAAAGTCCAGTTCTTAAAAGTTATATTGGGGCTAAATTTTATTTTTCAACTATAGATCGGTAATTGTGCCTTCAAAAATCTCCGAGGCAAGACCAACACTTTCAGAAAGAGTTGGATGAGGGTGAATAGTTAGAGCAATATCTTCTACATCGCAAGCCATTTCTATAGCAAGCGATACTTCTGATATTAGCTCTCCAGCGTTTATACCAACAATACCACCACCTAAAACTCGCTTTGTATTTTTACAAAATAATAATTTTGTCATGCCTTCTTCACGGCCTGTACTTAATGCCCTACCACTTGCCATCCAAGGGAATATCGCTTTCTCATAGTCAATACCTGCTGTCTTTGCTTCTTTTTCTGTAAGCCCAGTCCAAGCAATTTCAGGATCTGTATAAGCAACACTTGGAATACACTTTGGATTAAAGTAGTGTTTTTTTCCAGCAATTACTTCCGCTGCTACTTTTCCTTCTGGTATAGCTTTATGAGCTAGCATTGGTTGCCCAACAACGTCTCCAATTGCATAAATATTTTCAACATTGGTACGCATTTGTTTGTCAACTTTAATGAATCCTCTTTCATCAACATTTACACCAGCCTTTTCTGCTGAAATTTTATCACCATTTGGACGCCTACCTACTGCAACTAATACTTGCTGATAACAAATAGGCTTATCTGTCGCATGCTCACCTTCCATTGAAACATGAATACCATCATTTTTGGCCTCAACTTTCACAACTTTAGTTTTCAGTTTGAAAGTAACTCCTTTTTTCATCATACGTTTTTTAAGTACATTAACTAAATCGGTATCGGCAGCTGGAATTAGTTGATCCATAAACTCAACAACTGTCACATCAACACCTAAAGCAGAATAAACTGTTGCCATTTCTAAGCCTATTATTCCACCACCAAGAACTAACAAACTACCCTTGACGTCTGCTAACTCTAAAGCCCCAGTTGAACTAAATATTCGCTTATCTTCAGGAATAAATGGTAAGTTAACTGATTCACTTCCTACAGCTATAATCGCATTTTCAAATTCTATTTCAACATCACCTTCTGCACCACCAGTTACTAAAATTTGCTTAGAGCTTTGAAATACAGCTGTTCCTACTACAACTTGCACTTTTCGTCTTTTAGCTAGCATGTTAAGACCACCTGTTAACTTCTTAACTACGCCATTTTTCCACGATACAATTTTTTTACTATCTATCACTGGCTTTCCAAAACTAATACCATGCTCAGCAACTTCACTTGATTCATCAACTATTTTCGCTATATGTAAAAGTGCTTTAGATGGAATACATCCTACATTTAAGCAAACACCGCCTAATGAATCGTATTTATTAACTAATACAACTTCTAATCCCAAATCTGCCGCACGAAAAGCCGCAGTATATCCACCAGGTCCAGCTCCAAGGATGACTGTATTTGTTTTAATTTTTTTAACCATTAGAAAGCCTCTACTTTGTAAGTTAATTTTAGGGTATTAGGGTTTTGAAACCCGAAACTACAATAAAACGCGTCGCAAATCACTAAGCACATCTGCTATATATTTTGTAAAACGAGCAGCCTCTGCACCATCTATTACTCTATGGTCATAAGAAAAAGACAAAGGTAATAACAGTCTTGGAACAAAGTTACCATCTTTATATACTGGCTCAATTGTCGATTTAGATAAACCAAGAATTGCAACCTCAGGACTATTTATAATGGGGGTAAATGCTGTACCACCAATGCCGCCTAAACTTGATATCGTAAATGAACCACCAGCCATGTCACCTGGCATCAAGCCTGTTTCGCGAGCTTTACTACTTAGTCGCGCCATTTCTCTAGCTATTTCACTAACCGATAATTTATCTACCCCTTTAATAACTGGCACCACCAAACCATTTGGCGTCTCAACAGCAATTCCGATATTAAAGTATTTTTTATAAATTAAATTTTCGCCTGTTGCATCAAGAGAACTATTAAACTGAGGAAATTCTTGTAAAGCCCTAGTTACTATTTTACATACAAAAGCTAAAATAGTTAATTTATATCCTTGTTCTTTAGCCTGTTGTTGCATTGACTTACGAAATTCTTCTAAATCAGTAATATCAGCTCTCTCAAACTGAGTAACATGAGGAATAGTGATCCATGCGTAATGTAAGCCTGTTCCGGTTAATCTTTTAATTTTATTTAATGTCTTTTTTTCTATATCACCAAATTTACTAAAATCAACCTGTTTTGCAACTGGGAGAGCAGAGCTAATAGAAATAGCAGAATTTGCAAGTTTATTCTTCACAAACTCTTCGACATCCTCTTTACTTATCCTGGATTTACGGCCACTGCCGCTAATTTCAGCTAAACTAACTCCTAACTTATGTGCAAGTCTTCTTGCAGCAGGACCAGCAGAGATCAATTCATTATTTTCTATAACAGCACTATCTTTCAAAGATACATCTTGTCTGATTGGTTCAGCAGTTTCTTTAGGTTGTGGTATTTCTTTAATGATTTCCTGAGATTTATTGTCTGGTTTTTGTTCTGAAATTTTTGGTTCATCTTTCGCAACAGGTGTTGCAGCGCTTGGTTTTGCGGCACCATTAGCAGGTGAATAGGTTAAAATTAGATCTCCTTCGCTAACCTTATCACCTAATTTAATTTCTAAAGATAAGACCTCTCCTACTGCTGGAGATGGGATTTCCATAGTTGCTTTATCAGACTCTAGTGTTACTAATGGTGTATCTTTTTCTATTTTATCACCAGGCTTGACTAACAACTCAATTACATCAACACCATCTACGCCACCAATATCTGGAACTAAAATTTTCTCAAGAACAATCATATGCCTCTCTCATTAATTAATATAAACACTTATCTTTAAGTTTTTATATTGTTATAGGATCAATTTTTTCAGGGTCTACGCCATATTTTTTCATCGCATCACTAACAACTGCAAATGGTATTTCTCCATCTTGAGCTAAAGCATGCAACGCAGTAACAGCTATGTATTTTGCATCAACTTCAAAGAAATGACGCAATTGTTTTCTTGTATCACTTCGACCATAACCATCTGTACCAAGACTCACAAATCTATTTTCTACATACTGGCTTATTTGATCTGCGTATAATCGCATGTAATCTGTAGCCGCAATTATCGGCCCTTTTACACCTTGCAATTGTTGACTTACGTAACAAAGTTTTGGTTTTCGCTCAGGGTGCATACGATTATCTCTTTGAACTTCTAAAGCATCTCTTCTCAATTCATTAAAACTAGTAACACTCCAGATATCAGCAGTTACAGAAAAATCATTTTCCAATAGTTCTTGAGCTTTAATAACTTCCCTTAATATTGTTCCAGACCCCATTAATTGCACAGTATGCTTAAATGACTTTTTGGCTTTTGCAAATAAGTATAACCCTTTAATAATCCCATCTTCCACACCTTCTGGCATATCTGGATGTTGGTAACTTTCATTCATTACAGTAATATAATAAAAAACATTTTCTTGTTTTTCATACATTCGCACTAAACCATGCTGAATAATAACTGCTAATTCATAAGAAAAAGTAGGATCGTATGTGCGGCAATTTGGAATCATGGATGCCATCAAGTGACTGTGTCCGTCTTGATGTTGCAATCCCTCACCAGCTAGTGTAGTTCTACCAGCTGTTCCGCCTAACAAAAATCCACGTGCCTGCATATCACCAGCGGCCCATGCCAAGTCACCAATTCTCTGAAAACCAAACATAGAATAATAAATATAAAATGGCACCATAGCTAATTTATTAGAACTATAAGAGGTAGCTGCAGCAATCCACGAACAAAATGCTCCAGCTTCATTGATCCCTTCCTCTAAAATTTGTCCTTCTTTTGACTCTTTGTAGTACATCACTTGTTCATGATCAACAGGCTCATACAATTGGCCAACTGGAGAATATATTCCTATTTGTCTAAACAGACCTTCCATCCCAAATGTTCTACATTCATCAGGCACAATAGGGACAATTAATTTTCCAATATTTGAGTCACGTAATAAAATCGACAAAATTCTTACAAAAGCCATTGTAGTAGAAATCTCGCGATCACCTAACTTCTCAGTTACCGCTTTAAATGCTGATAAATCTGGGATAGTTAATTTAGCTGCTTCACGATTTCTAATAGGCAAATAACCGCCTAAACTTTCTCGTTGTTTATGTAAATATTGAATTTCCGGACTATCATCAGCCGGTTTATAAAATGGTAATCCTTCGATATTATCATCTGTTACAGGAATACTAAATCTATCCCTAAATGCTTTTACTTGCTCTGCGGTCATTTTCTTTTGCTGATGAGTAATATTCATCCCTTCACCAGCTGCACCCATGCCATATCCTTTAACTGTCTTAGCTAAGACAATGGTTGGCTTACCATTTGCTTTTATAGCCGCAGCATAAGCAGCATAAACTTTTTGCTCATCATGACCGCCTCGATTAAGTCGCCAAATTTCATCATCAGATAAATGTTCAACCATTTTTAATAATTCAGGATTTGCGCCAAAGAATTTTTCTCTAACAAAAGCACCATCATTTGCTTTATAACTTTGGTACTCACCATCAACACATTCATTCATTCTCTTTTGTAAAAGACCATCTTTATCTTTTTCAAAAAGCGGATCCCAGCGTGATCCCCAAATTACTTTAATTACATTCCAACCAGCACCATTGAACAAGCCTTCTAATTCTTGGATAATTTTACCATTTCCACGTACCGGCCCATCTAATCGTTGTAAATTACAATTTACAACAAAAATTAAGTTATCTAGTTTTTCGCGTGAAGCAATTGTTAATGCGCCTAAAGACTCTACTTCATCTGTTTCACCGTCGCCAAGGAATGCCCAAACTTTTCTGTCATTTGTTGCTATTAATCCGCGATTTTCTAGATATTTTAAGAAACGCGCTTGATAAATTGCTTGTAAAGGACCGAGTCCCATAGATACTGTTGGAAATTGCCAAAAATCTGGCATCAACCATGGATGAGGATAAGAAGATAAACCATCAACTTCAACTTCTTGGCGAAATCTTTCTAGTTGTTTTTCCGAAAGTCGACCCTCTAAATATGCTCTAGCATATATACCTGGAGAAGAATGACCCTGAATATATAATAAATCTCCACCACCAGCAGAATTTTGCCCTCTAAAAAAATGATTAAACCCAACTTCGTATAAAGTTGAAGCAGATGCATATGATGCAATATGTCCACCCAATTCAGGCGCATATTTTCCAGCTCGCAACACCATAGCAACAGCATTCCAGCGAATTAATGCATTGATGCGCTTTGATAATCCTTCACTTGGTGGAATAGTTTTTTCTTCAAATGTTTTAATTGTATTTCTATAAGGGGTATTTAATGTTGAAGAAAGATTTACTCCCTCTTCTTGTGCTTTATCCATTAATGACTTTAACAAAAATGCTACTCTTTTTTCACCATCTTGTGCAAAAACTGACTTCAATGAATCCAACCATTCTTTTGTTTCAATTGGATCTATATCTTTATTTATATCGTCTACCATTTTCATCTCCTAACAAGTAGTAGCATTCTTCAGAGTTTTATGTATTTTACCAATGGCAGTGAAGCGAATGCCATTGTGTATTTTAACCCCGACAAGATTGCATACATACTCGTAAATCATCTTTACAAGAACAAGTTGTTTTGCGGCATTGTAGTGGATCTCTAAAAGATTGCAACTCAAGATCAACTATTTCGCCTTGCACACATCGCTGATGTTTATAAAGTTTAAATCTCTTAGCCGCCTGGACAAAAGACTGCGCGTTGCAATTCTTACAAGTATTGATACATGTTTCATTACATTTATCATTTACCGCATAACACGCTAAATGACAGCCTTTTAACGTCTTTTCATTACCCACATAATGCTGATAATAACTACATGAAGTTAAAAAGGCCACCAATAAATAAATTAATACTTGATAAGTTCGCTGCATATTTAGTCTTTCCGCATATTATCAGATAGAGACATTGGTGTCGGATATTTCAAAACAACTACATACGATGAAACAATAAAAGTTAAAATTGTAGTAGCTTGAATTAAATTTGAGGCAACATCAGATATTACCTTAGAACTTAATGCAATAGATGCGACCAACAGCGAAAACTCACTAGCTTGTCCAAGTCTAATCCCGACCTCTTTTGATACAGATTTTTTCTCTCCAGACTTAGATAACATTAAATAGAAACATAGTGGCTTAACTATTAAAATTAAAAATGACAAAATACAAGCAGGTATAAGTACCTGTGCTAAAAAGCTAAAATTAAAAGTAGCTCCAACAGCAAAGAAAAACATTACCAAAAAGAAATCTCGTAGTGGCTTTAGGCTCTCAGCAATAAATAAAGAAATAGGACTCGCTGCAAGCGCCACCCCAGCAACAAATGCACCAATATCTTGTGATAGTCCAAGTTTATCCGCTAATACTGACATACTAAGACACCATGCTATAGATAACAAAAATACATACTCTTGGGTTCTATCAAATTTAGCTATCAATTTAACCAAGACATATTTTTCAAATAAATAAGCAAATAACATTAATGAAGGTAATGCTACGCAAACCATAAGTAAGTCATGCCAACTAAAATTACCATCTTGCCCGCCGTTGATCAAAATCAATACGACGATAGCAATTAAATCTTGCATTAAGAGCACACTAATCATTACTTCACCAGTATGCTGATGATGCAAAATAGTTGTGGGTAATAGTTTTAAGCCAATGATAGTACTAGAAAACATCATAGCTGCGCCTAACACTAAAGACTCAGTAACACTTAAACCAAACCAACGGCCAATCAAATAGGCTATTGCTGCGAAAAATAGTGAGCTAAATGTTGCAATCCAGGTGACCTTCTTCAACATATGCAATAAATTTTGTGGTTGCAGATGCAGGCCTAATAAAAATAACAAAAAAATTATACCAACTTCACCTACTGCTGAAACCGCCTGCAAATCAGGTATCCATTTTAATCCCCAAGGACCAAGCACTGCTCCAAGTAAAATATATGCTACTAAAAGCGATTGTTTCGTATATAAAACTACTGTTGAAAATACTGCTGCGCCAGCAAAGATTATAAAAATAGTAAAAAAAACATTCGCTTCATGCATAAGACAAAACCTCAACCCTAGTAGATACTTAAACCTAGGTAATAATAACACAAGGCTGTCCCATTAAAAAGATCATGTCGGTCAGAACGCAGGGCTGTCGCATCAAATTAATCAATGCTGGCGTGTAGGTTGGGCCTTGGCCCAACAAAAAATGCAGCTTTTTTATCGTTGGGCCAAGGCCCAACCTACGCCCCGTCTATATTATTTGATGAGACAGCCCTGGGTCAGAACGCACATGATCCTTTAATGGGACGGCCCTGTAATTTTAATATCTTTGGTTTTACATTTTTTCGTTGTAAGTTTTGGTAAAGTAACGCATAAGATTCCCTTACTAAAATTTGCGCTAACATGATCTAAATCAGCTGTTTTAGGAAGCGTTAAACTTCTTTCATACCGCCCGTATTTTATTTCCCTATCTATAAAATTTTTATCTATTTCATTTTTGCTAAATGATTTTTCACCGATAATTGATAAAACATTATCATGTATGGTTACTTTAATATTTTTTTCATCAAGACCTGGCATCTCTACTTCTATCTTAAAATTGTATTTTGTTTCAACCACATCCATCGGTGGCGATAACTTAATATTTTCAAAATGACCTACGTTAAAGCTATTTGGCTCAAATAAATCATAAAAATGTGTCATAGTTTTATTTAAATCTTGTTGCAATGTTAGTAAAGGACTAAATTCTTGCTCTGTTAACTCTGGTTTATGTTTAATAACTTTATGTGAATTACTCATGACATCCTCGCTTAAACCCCAAGATCAAAAGATAAAATAATGCGCATATAGTTTAAATATAGTCAAAAAGGGCTAATTGTCAAGCTTAAAAAATCTACAACAAACCCATATGGTGATCTCAAATAAGATAATCAAAGGAATAGCCAGCATAACTTGAGAAAACACATCAGGCGGAGTCAAAAACATACCAATGATAAAGGCAAAAACAATAAAGTATGGCCTAATACTCCTAATAGATTGTAAGTCAATCATGTTAAATTTTATTAACAAAACAACAATAATTGGTAACTGAAAGCAAACTCCAAATACTAGCAACATTCTCGTAATAAAATCAATGGCATATGCTAAATCTGGAAATAACTTTAAATAATTAGGCACCATACTAATAATAAATTTAAAAATATATGGCAAAAATACAAAATAACAAAAGAGCACTCCTACTAAAAATAAGCTTAAGCTTACTGATATAGCTAAGCGAAGATTAAATGCTTCTTTTGTACTAAGAGCTGGATAAATAAATTTCCATATTTGGAAAATAATAAATGGGATAGATAAAATAACGGCACCATCAAATGCTATCATAATTGGTGTATAGATGGGTGTTGTGATTTGTGTAATTATTAGGCTACTATCAGATGAGAGATACTTTTGCAAAGGGTGAATTAACCAAGCAAAAACATTATCTGAAAAACCGAAGACCACGATAAATGCTACTACAAAAAAAATAGCTATGAATATTAAACGCTTACGAATTTCAACAAGATAATTTAACATTGTTTTGATATTCTATCCGGGTTGATACTTAAACCTACTTATTCTTCTATTTTTTGCCCGATCTTTTAAATTACTAATAATATAAAAATCATTTACATTCAAAATATTATCATGCCCACTTGGTCCACAAATTTTAGTCTCAAGAATTAAATAAGCTAAAAATAATTTAGGCAACCCTTTTTTTAAAGCAACAATATCCTCTATTGCATAATCAGAATTAAATGTTTTATCAATACAATTTGGTAAAGGTTGAACACTAAATTCAGGGGAAGCAAGCATATTTTTATATTTTGCATAGGCATAAACTCTAGAAGATAAATCAGAAATAGACGCCGGCAGAGAGACACTGCCAGACAGATACTCTAAATCATAATAATCTAAATATTCATAAATACCATTCCAAAGCATTCCAACTATATTTTTATGTCGATATTCAGCAGCTGTACAAAGCCTACCAATTTCCACTAATTTTAAATCTTGGTTTTTAATGTTGCTTAAATCAAACTCTGTTTCACAATAGTAACCAATATTTTTCTTAGCAACATCGTATCGCATTAACCGATAAGTGCCTACCACTTCATTTGTTGCATTATCTAGAACAATTAAATGACAACAATATTGATCATAAATATCTCTATCAATAGATGATGGAGTATCAGATTTAAAGTATCGTGTACGCAAAGCAAAACATGAATCCATTTCTTCTTGAGTTTCAGCAATTAACACAGAGAACTCTGTATCATATGCATTGATATTAAGTTTAAAAGGTGATTTTTTCATAGTTAGGCTCAACAAATACTTTTCCCGCTTGATGTATATTAATTGTAGCTTTTAGTCTTATTAAATTCAATAAGAACTTATTTTGACGCACAAGTAGATTGGTGCAAAGTATATCATTAAATCAAGCAAACCTGACAATATTTTACCTAAAACTTGCTAGTTTACAGTTTTCATGGCTTACGAAAAGCTTCGAGGTCCAACGCAGGGATCGGAGTTTTTCGTAAGTCCTGTTGAGTACTTTCCAGTTGGTGATAAAAATGCTACACTATAGAGCATGATAACCAAATAAAGCGCAATAACATGAAGCTGGCCTTCAAAGAACCAACAGCCCCAAGTGGTATTTACATAAACCCTGAAACGAATATAGTTCATCTATTAATGCGGATAATGAGCGGCGCTGAAATAGGGTTAGATAATACTT
>Ga0155559_1148_pt1 | contig 11381 bp, 11 predicted proteins | sample RifCSPhighO2_12_FD_107216 | JGI IMG/M metagenome (GOLD analysis project Ga0155559, IMG submission 107216) | Legionellales bacterium RIFCSPHIGHO2_12_FULL_35_11
CAAATGTATCGTAATATGTCAATTAAAACTTAAGGCTAATTGGAAGATTGATACCGTTGGCATATCATCTTGAAGCGATGCAATTACAATCGCGCGTGCATCATTTTTATCATTTTTATCATTTTTATTCCCTTGAACAAACGGCTTCACATGCTGTGGACTAATTTGTGATACCGTATGACCATAGGATATAAATTTTCGCGACCAATAATTGGCGCCTCCACATGCTTCCATCGCAATTTTACAAGACGGTAGATTTGCTATAAAGTTAGGTAACGCAGCCCGACTTATTTTTTTACCAAGCACCTTTTTCCCATGTTCATTGACGCCATGCAATTGAAAAACATCTTTTGCCAAATCAATACCTAATAAAGTAACATTGTTCACTGGACTCTCCTTTTCTTTTTTTTTTAGGTTTTCTAACAAAACCATGTTGGCTCATTTAGTAGCCGTTTAAAAGGGAGGATGAGTCCATATCATTGGGAATCTATCCCTAAAGTGGCACTGTGCCTGCTTAGAAATAGATTCCCGCCTTCGCGGGAATGACAGTGTTTTTCTTAACTTAATGGCAGTGGCCTCAGCAATTATAATTATGCAGCACATTTACTATACACCAGATCATATAACAAGCTAATTGATTTTAGTTAAATCAAATTTTGGATTGTTTTGAAATCATTGTGAGTTTATTTTAATGTACAAAAGTCATAATTAGAATTGCTGCAGTGGCCTGACGAATATGTGGCAACCAGATAGGCATGCTATAATTAACTAATAATCACATTCGGTAATTTAATTATGAAAGATGAAAATGAGCAAAGTACTACAGATAAAAATACAGAGTTAAATTTATACGAAAAAGCATTAAACTTAATACAGGATCAGGATTTTAAAAAAAATTTCGATCCACAAGGAAGACTGTTGGTTGAAGTAGATAACGTTCTTGTTAGTTTAGACTTGGCTCACACAGATAAATATAAAGAATGGGTTGGTAATGGACTGGAAAATGTAGATAAAACTAAAAAAGAAAAGATAATTTCAGCATTAACAAATCTTGATAGTTTAAATAGCATAATTTTTCTACAACAAGAAATGCATTTTCAATTACTTTTGGCAAGTAGAGTTTATAGTGAGCTTTATTCTATTAATCAAGAAGAATCAGAGAAAGCACACGCAGAAGCTATGAGTGAAGTTAATGGATTAGTTAATAAGGCGTTTTCTAAAGCGCTAGTTGCAGCATGTGATGATAGCGAAGTTCCAAAATTAGATATCGAAACAATAAATAAGAAATTAAATGAAAGTCGTGCAAGTATATTTCCAAAAGCCCATGAAATATTAGTAAATAATCTTAGTAAAATTGTAGATGTACCAATTAATGAAGCAAACTTTGATCGAAAACAGGCAAAAAATTTAGCAAAAAAGACAACCGCTTCTGATTTAGATATTTTGCATATAGATAGGACTAATAAAATTGCAATAAGAATTGGTGGCACAAAAAATACAGCTCATGATAAACAATTAGGTGAGAAATTGGCTGCTAAATCAATATGTTATTTTAAAATTGATGATAAACTTTGTTTTACAAAAGTAGATAAAACACATGTTAGGGTTCCTTCGATAGCAGTAGTTGAAGGTGTACCTAAGAAAGAACAAATTGCTGATGTTGTAGATAAGCTAGAATATATCTCTATTCAAAATAGATTTGAAAAACCATTTTTCACATATAATTTGCTTACTGCCTTAGATGATTATGCAGATGAAATGATGACTAAAAATAAGCAAAATGCTAGTTTGGATGCAATAATTCTAGGTGCACATGCTTATAATAAAAAATGTTTGTCTTTGGCAACAAAACCTTGCATGGTACAGGCAATATCAGTTAATGGATTTGGAAAACCTCTTGGTTACTCTAGGTTTCCATTTGGGAATAATTTAAAACATGAATCAACTCAGATGACAGAAATGTCATTAATAAGAAATATCGATGAGAAGTTTTTTAATGAAAAGATTAGTAATAGATATGAAAATTTTTTACAGCCAGCTAATAAAGGGATTTTTAGTAGGTTTTTCCAATCACCGTATTTTTATCAATCTAATGATGGGAGAGCGGTTGTCAGAGCAATAGCATTAAAGAAAAAAGAGTGGAAGGGATCTTTTAATGATACTGCAGAAAATCCTGCGAAGACATTAGTCGAACATAGTTTAAAAAAAATAATGGCATTTGACTTACACTTTAGTCATAAGTATGCAAAATTAATCCAAGCTCTTTCGTTGTTTGCAGAAGATGAAGCTATTTTTGGTTGTAAAAGCGCGAATGAGCGAACAGTTATTATTGCAAATAGAGAAAATATGTTAGAACATGAAATACCCAGGGATCTGCGTAATAAATTTATAGCTTTATGTAATGCTTCATCAAAAAAAGAAGCTAAAAATGCAGCCGAGGCTTTAAAAGAAAGTATTGATTATCATTATAATAAAGAAAATTTATATGGTGCTGCAGCTTTAATACCTTTGTCAGAAGGGGCAGGACATAAAATTGAGTCCCAACCTAAAATATTTAATCTAACTAAAACATATAATCGCAATTTTGCAGAGGGGTCGAATATTACAAATCTTAAACAGAGTAACGTTGGGAAAGCCCAAGCTCACAAAGGGTTTGTGGATTATATGGCAGATGGTATTAAACATAGCAATAAAATTGTGATGGATGGTGATAGTACGACGAGAATGATGTATGATGGGGTTGCCGCTGCTTCAAGCGATTTTGTAATTGAAAGCGAAGAAGATATTCAAGCCGAATCAGCTAAAGAAAAAAATTCAAAAACTCATCCATCAAGTGAGTCATTAGAGGAGAATGCTGATGATACAAGTAATAAACATCCCACAGATATTATTAAACATTCTAACTTTTGACTTTATGACTTTTTAAAGACATGTTCTAAAATGCGTCTTTGCGAGCGATAGTGAAGCAATCTAGAGCCCTTGAACGTCACTAGATTGCTTCACTTTGTTCGCAAAGACGACAATTTCGAGTGCTTTTTGAAAAAGTCATAAAGTCCAGTCTAACACTTTTAATTTATAAAATAATAAGGATTAGGTATTTTAAATGTTTTTTTAGTGTACCCTCCACTTAGGTCACTTTTCTGATCGCCAATAGACGCGATGATTGTGTAACCTTGACGTTCAATTTCCTCTCTTTTTTCTGATTTAAAACTTTGAATAGAGCCTGTTTTATAAGATGGTGGTCTGGTGTATAGTCCGGTCCAGTTAGTGTATCCAGCTGCTTTTAAGTTTCGTCTAGTTGCTTGTCTTGCATATGTTCTTCTAGCTGTGATAAAAAATACCGCGACTTTATTTTGAATCGCGCTTTTGTATAATAATAAAATAGGTTTAATTGCTGGGGCATTAGCGGTAAGAATTTCGTTTCTGCTAGCAATCGGGTCATAACAAAAATGATGTTTCAGTAAGTGATTATAGTAGGAAAGACTAGTTTCATCTACATCAAGCACTATTGCAAGGTGCTTCGGGTTTGCGCTGTGGTTGTTTGTATTGGCTATTTCAGTGATATATTTATTAGCAGCATCAGCTACTTTGGTAATTTCTTTTAAGTATGTTCCTGAGTCGTGATAGCTTTGTAACTGATTTCTTAATTCATGAATATTCATCGGTTCTGCAAAAGATTTACTACTGATAAATGCCGCGCATAAGATTGAAAAAAATACGTTGGCAATAAAGCCGGTATTTTTCATAACATATCCTCAACTGTTAATTCGAAGAGCGCGCATTATAACCCATTTTTCTTTTCTTTAATACTTTAATCACTGGACTTTATGACTTTTTAAAGACGTGTTCTAAAATGCGTCTTTGCGAGCGATAGTGAAGCAATCTAGAGTCCTTAAACGTCACTAGATTGCTTCACTTTGTTCGCAAAGACGACAATTTTGAGTGCTTTTTGAAAAAGGCATAAAGTCCAGAATCATAAATTTTTGGGAAAAAGTTTGGGATTTTATCATATATTAGATATAATCTAGTACCTAATTAGTACTAGATTGTTACATGAAGGAATGATATGCTGCGGATCAGTAAATTGGCAGACTACGGAACTATAGTTATGGTGTATCTGGCTGAGCATAACGATAAGCTATGTAGCGCGAGAGATATTTCTGCAAATACCCATATCTCCATGCCAACGGTTAGTAAATTATTAAAACACCTTACTTCTGCAAAACTATTAACATCTGTGCGAGGTGTAAGTGGCGGGTATTTGTTACAAAGAGATGCACGTGCTATCTCACTTGCGGATATAATTTATGCACTAGACAATACACGGGGTTTAACGGAATGCAGTCATGAGCCAAATGATTGTACTTTGCAAAGTGTTTGTCATGTCAAAGGTAACTGGCGAATTATTAGCCAAATGATTAATGATGCCTTGAAGAGTGTAAGTTTAGAAGTTTTCTCAAACTCTTCTTTAAATAGAGATTCGCAAAATAATTCATTACTTAAGTTAAAATTTGCGATTGATTCGGCAATTAATTCTAAAAAAAAGATTGAGATATAATTTGGAGTAAGTGGTGGCAGGACAAAATGAAAAGCTTAGCTCATTGCTAAGTCAAGATTATCAGCATGGTTTTACAACGGATATTGAGGTTGAAACTTTTCCGCCAGGATTGGATGAAGATGTTATTAGGCGTTTGTCAGCAATTAAAGAGGAGCCAGAGTTTTTATTAGAGTGGCGACTCAAAGCTTTTCGTCATTGGCAAACTATGCAGCATCCAGAATGGTCAAGTGTCCATTTTAAACCTATCGATTATCAAAAAATAGCTTATTATTCTGCTCCAAAGAGTATGAAAGATAGACCGAAAAGTTTAGAGGAGGTAGATCCAGAACTACTAAAAACTTACGCAAAGCTTGGAATTCCGCTGCAAGAACAAGAGCTGCTTGCAGGGGTCGCAGTGGATGCCGTATTTGATAGCGTGTCGGTTGCTACTACTTTTAAGGAAAAGTTAGCTGAAAAAGGTATAATATTTTGTTCATTTTCAGAGGCTGTACATCATCATCCCGAGTTAGTTAAAAAATACTTGGGTTCTGTTGTTCCGTATAGAGATAATTTTTATGCGTGTTTGAACTCAGCAGTCTTTAGTGATGGATCTTTCGTATATATTCCTAAAGGTGTTCGTTGCCCAATGGAGCTTTCAACTTATTTTAGAATTAACGCAGCATCCACTGGACAATTTGAACGTACGCTAATAGTAGCAGATGAAAGTAGTTATGTTTCTTATTTAGAAGGATGTACGGCACCAATGCGGGATGAGAATCAACTGCATGCTGCTGTTGTTGAATTAGTTGCCTTAGATAACGCGAAGATTAAGTATTCAACCGTGCAGAACTGGTATCCAGGTGATGAGAATGGTAACGGAGGAATCTATAACTTTGTTACTAAAAGAGGAGCTTGCCGGGGGGTAAACTCTAAAATATCCTGGACTCAAATAGAAACTGGTTCAGCAATTACTTGGAAGTATCCTAGTGTTATTTTACAGGGAGATAACTCGGTTGGGGAATTTTATTCTGTTGCTGTGACGAATAATTATCAGCAAGCTGATACAGGTACAAAAATGATTCATCTTGGTAAAAATACTAAATCAACGATTATTTCTAAAGGGATAAGTGCCGGTCATTCACATAATGCTTATCGTGGTTTAGTGCGAATTAGTCCAACAGCTATTAATGCCAGAAATTACTCTCAATGTGATTCCTTATTAATGGGTGATTTATGTTCGGCACATACTTTTCCATATATTGAGGCAAAACATTCTTCAGCTCAGATAGAGCATGAAGCAAGTACCTCAAAAATAAGCGAAGAGCAATTATTTTATTGTCAGCAAAGAGGGATTGATACAGAAAATGCTGTATCAATGATTGTGAATGGCTTTTGTAAAGAAGTTTTGAAAGAATTACCAATGGAATTTGCTGTGGAAGCAACTAAGTTGTTAGGTATTAGTCTTGAAGGGGCGGTAGGTTAATTATGTTAGAAATTAAAAATTTACATGTAAATGTTAATGAAAACCCTATTTTAAAAGGTATTAATCTGAAAATAAAAGCAGGGGAAGTTCATGCTATCATGGGACCAAATGGCTCTGGAAAAAGCACTTTATCTAAAGTGTTGGCAGGTCATCCAGCCTATGAGATAACGAAAGGAGAGATTATTTATAATAATAATGATCTAACAGCATTATCACCTGATGAGCGAGCAAAGGCAGGTGTGTTTATGTCCTTTCAATACCCAATTGAAGTTCCTGGGGTGACAAATATTAGTTTCCTAAAATCAGCAGTAAATGCAGTATGTGAAGGTCAAGGAAAGAAGCCTTTGGATGCAATGGAGTTTTTGACCTTTATCAGACAAAAATGTCAGTTATTAGAAATGGATGAAAGCTTTTTGTATCGAGGGATTAATGAAGGTTTTTCAGGTGGTGAGAAGAAACGGAATGAGATCTTACAAATGTTGGCCTTAGAACCACAGCTTTCTATCTTAGATGAGACAGACTCAGGATTAGATATTGATGCTTTACGAGTAATATCAACAGGCGTGAACGCAATGCGAAATGAGAAACGTGCTATCATTTTAGTAACGCATTATCAAAGATTATTAAATTACATTGAACCTGATTTTATTCATGTCTTAGCTGGCGGAAAAATTATTAAATCAGGTGATAAATCATTAGCGTTAGAGCTAGAAGATAAAGGATATAGTTGGCTTGAGGATGTGGAGCAGGCATGATGAATGAGGCTTATAGTTTTTATCAAAAGCAAGCACTAGATTTGGTTGCGAAAAATGCTTATCTTGCCGAGTTACAAACAAAAGCACTAGCTGATTTTGCCAAATTAGGTTTTCCTAGTAAGGGGAATGAGGCTTGGAAGTATACTAAGGTTGATGGTTTTTTAAAACATTTTTTTACACAAGAAAGAAGTCAAAGTCTTTCATCTCATGCGATAGAAATAGTAGCAACCGGACGACAAAGTGACTCGCCAATTGGTCTTAAAATTCCCATTATCAACGGCGTGGCAATGGGGTTAGAAGCATTGCAGAAAAAGCTTCCAACAGGTGTAATAGTCAAACCATTAACCTTAGCTGTAGATGAAAATATAGATAAAGTTAAGCCATATCTTGACAAGATTTTATCACATGAGAATGGTTTTCAGTCATTAAATTCCGCGATGTTAGCAGCTGGGTTGTTTATTTATATTCCAGCAAATGTGGTGATGGTTGAGCCTTTATTGTTAGCTCATTTGCAAGCTTCTGCAAATGAAGCCACTTATCTTAGACACTTAATCGTGGCCGAAGAAGGTAGTGACATAAGCATTATTGAAGATTATCAAGGTGACGTGGCTGCAAATTATTTTACTAACGCCATTACTGAGATTTTTGCTGCACAAAATGCAGAAGTTAAGCACTTAAAAATTCAAAGAGAAAGTAGTAACGCATTTCATTTTGGCCACGTTGTGGCAAAACAAGCAGCTAATAGTAATTTTACATCGCACCTGATGCAATTAGGCGGGTGTTGGTCAAGGAGTGATTTAACTATTTCTTTGGAAGAAAAAAAATCTACTTGTTTATTAAATGGAATTTATGCCCCTAGAAAGAAACAGCATATGGACAGCCATACATTGGTAAGACATTTAGCACCTGATTGCTCTAGTTGGCAAGATTATCGAGGAATAGTTAATGACTCTGCTAAGGCTGTATTCAATGGCCAGGTATATGTTGCAAGAGAAGCTAAATCTACGAAAGCACAACAACAAAACAAAAATCTATTACTTGCAAATACAGCTGAAATTAATACCTTGCCACAATTAAACATTTATACTGATGATGTACTTTGTACGCATGGAGCTACAATTGGCGAGTTGGATAAAGACGCGTTATTTTATTTTGTTACAAGAGGAATAGATGAGGCGGATGCTAGGCGTTATTTATTACAAGCTTTTGTTTCTGAAAATCTCAATGTTATGGCGAATAATACCTTATCAACTTGGATAAGCGGGTTACTATCGCAACAAATTGGATAAACTAATGAAAAAAAAAGTTATGGATTCAGTTCTAGATATTAATGCTGTGCGACGTGATTTTCCTATATTAAAAGAAATGGTTAATGGGTCTAGCCTTATATATTTTGATAATGCTGCAACAACCCAAAAACCGAATCAAGTAATTGATGCAATTGCTAATTATTATAAAACGGAAAATTCTAATGTACATCGTGGAGTGCATCGATTAAGTGTTCAGGCAACAGAATCTTTTGAAAATTCTAGAAATTTAGTGAAAAATTTCATAAACGCATCCTTTGCACATGAGTGTATTTTTGTTCGTGGTACAACTGAGGCGATTAATTTAGTTGCTAGCAGTTTTGTAACACCTAGAATCCGTGAAAATGAGGAAATTTTAGTAACCACCATGGAGCATCATTCAAATATAGTTCCATGGCAAATGGTGTGCGCTAAGACTGGCGCTAAACTTAAAGTTGCTCCGATTTCTGAAAAGGGTGAAGTAATTTTAGAAAAATTTGCAGAACAGCTATCAGATAAAACTAAATTTGTGGCAATAAGCCATGTATCAAATGCATTAGGTACAATTAATCCTGTTAAAGAAATGATAGAAATGGCGCATGCTGTTGGAGCACTAGTATTACTTGATGGTGCGCAGGCAGCCCCGCATCTACAAATAGATGTTGCCAAGCTTAATTGTGATTTTTATGCTTTTTCTGGACATAAAATGTATGCACCAACAGGGATTGGTGTTCTTTGGGGAAGAGACGAGTTTTTAAATGATATGGATCCTTATCAAGGTGGCGGGGAAATGATTACTTCCGTTAGTTTTGATAAAACCGAGTACGCTCCGTTGCCGCATAAGTTTGAAGCCGGAACTCCAGATATAGCCGGTGCAATAGGATTAGGTGCAGCAATTAGTTATTTATCCAATATCGGTACAGATAAAATTTTTAAATATGAAGATTATCTCTTAAGTTATGCAACAGAAAAATTAAATCAAGAGGGAGATTTTCAAATAATAGGGCAGGCAAGTAGAAAGGTACCGGTTATTTCTTTTATCCATGCTAAAATTCATGCTCATGATATCGGGACCATTTTAGATAGTGAAGGTATAGCTGTTAGAGCAGGGCATCATTGTGCTATGCCGCTGATGGATTTTTATAGCTTAGCCGCAACTGCCAGGATGTCATTGTCATTTTACAATACTACCGAGGAAATCGATAAATGTATTGATACCTTGCGTTATGCAAAAGGGGTATTTGCCTAATGAATTTAAGAGAGTTATATCAAGAAGTAATTATAGATCATAATAAAAATCCTAGAAATCACCATAGTATGCGTGAAGCAACAAATGAAGCATATGGATTTAATCCTTTGTGTGGAGATAAATTAACAGTTTATCTAAATATTAAGGAAAATATAGTTGAAGACGCTAGCTTCGTTGGATGTGGATGTGCAATTTCTCAAGCTTCAGCATCTTTAATGACTGACTCATTAAAAGGTAAGACAGTTGAAGAGGTCAGAATTTTATTTGATAAATTCCATGCTATGTTAACTTCTGATGAGCCACAGTCAGATTTAAATGATGATAAACTTGTAGTTTTAGCTGGGGTAAAAACTTTTCCAGCAAGAGTTAAATGTGCAACATTAGCTTGGCATACTCTCGATGCAGCATTAAAAAATTATCATAAGAATGAGGTTAAAATATGCTAGGTCTTAGGAAAAAGAAAAGTAATGACAAATTAAAAGAAGCTATTATTTTGCGGTTAAAACAAATTTTTGATCCAGAGATTCCTGTGAATATTTATGATCTTGGGTTGATTTATGATGTTGCAATTGATGAACAGCAACATGTGCATATCCAAATGACTCTTACATCTCCAGGATGTCCGGTTGCACAGACATTTCCAGGAACGGTTGAGCGAGCGGTAAATGAAGTTTCTGGCGTGAGTGATTGTGAAGTAGAACTGGTTTGGGAGCCGCCTTGGGATCAAGATAAAATGTCAGAAGCTGCTATGTTAGAGTTGGGTCTTTTGTAAGGGAGATCCCTAAGATGATTGAAAACGTTAATTGGCAACCATCAGCCACAATTGCTGATTTACAGAAGCGCTCTAAAATAATATCTTTAATAAGAAGTTTTTTTGTTAAAATGGGTTATTTAGAGGTAGAAACTCCAATCATGGCCAAATATGGCATAACAGATATTTATTTGCGGAATATAAAAGCTAATTTTCTTGGTGAAAGTTATTGTTTACAAACATCTCCTGAATATCATATGAAAAGGTTGTTAGCTGCAGGAAGTGGCCCAATTTTTCAAATTGCTCGTTCATTTCGCGGTGATGAGCTTGGCCGTTGGCATAATCCTGAGTTTAGTTTATTGGAATGGTATCAGCTTGATTATGATCATCATCAATTGCTAGCGGAGGTAGATTTATTCTTGCAAGAGACAATAAATTCACCACCATTAATTAAACTTTCTTATCAAGAAGCTTTTTTAAAAGCTTGTGATGTAGACCCTTTTACAGCAAGTATCAAAGATTTTCAAAGTTTGTTAGCAGAATATGGTTTGAACGGAGTTTTGCCATCAGATGAAGAAGATATAGATCAATATTTATTCTTAATCATGTCACATATTGTTGAGCCTTATTTTGCAAATATTGATGCCCCAATAGGCGTTTATAATTTCCCGAAATCTCAGAGTGCTTTAGCGAAGGTTGTTAAAGATGTGGCATTGCGTTTTGAGGTATATTATAAAGGGATAGAGCTTGCCAACGGGTTTTGTGAGCTGACTGCATATGAAATTCAGGCAGAGAGATTTGCATCTGATATTAGTATTAGAAAAGAGCGAAATTTAGATGATGCATCGGCAGATAAATATTTGCTATCAGCACTAAAATCAGGAATGCCTGAATGTAGTGGTGTAGCATTAGGCATTGATAGATTGATTGCAATATTTTTAGAAAAAGAAAATATTTCAAGCACGTTGGCATTTGATATTTCGATAGCTTAGGGAACTCCCAATGGCATTTTTCTAAATTCCCCAGGAATTAGGCACTAGTACGCCGTCTCATTCGCCAAAACATGGTAGTTGGCTCAATATCGCTGAGATTGAATTGAGCCATTTAAGCCGCCAATGCCTGGATCGTCGAATTCCAGATAAAGAAACTTTTATTCATGAAACATCAGCTTGGTGCAAGGACCGAAACGAAAGTAAATCAATAGTTGACTGGTAGTTTAAGACGGATGACGCAAGAATAAAATTAAAAAGGCTGTACCTGGATATCTCACCAAAATAAATTAGAAATGCCTGATTACCTTATAGGCTCAAGGCTTTACAA
>Ga0155559_1147_pt4 | contig 11114 bp, 13 predicted proteins | sample RifCSPhighO2_12_FD_107216 | JGI IMG/M metagenome (GOLD analysis project Ga0155559, IMG submission 107216) | Legionellales bacterium RIFCSPHIGHO2_12_FULL_35_11
GCGGAATTAAATACAGGGCAGTTAGTTCATGAAATACGAGCAAAATATTTAATAGATGCAAAGTCAATTACTCAATGTAATGGTCAGCCTTTTGCAATTAGTTTTCTAGTAAACAAAATTAAAGAAGTTACTAATGGTGCAATCTATGAATAATCAAGTATATCAAAGATCTGATTTTGTAAATTCTAATGAAGTTAGATGGTGTCCTGGTTGTGGAGATTATGCGATTTTAGCTGGTATTCAAAAGATGTTACCTGAACTTGGATTACCTCCAGAAAAGCATGTTTTTGTTTCTGGAATAGGCTGTGCTGGTCGTTTACCATATTATATGAATACTTACGGTTTCCATACTATTCATGGTAGGGCATTAGCAGTTGCAACAGGTTTAAAGTCCATGAGAGATGATTTGTCAGTGTGGGTTATCACAGGTGATGGTGACTGCCTTAGTATAGGTGGAAATCATTTTATTCATGCTCTTCGCAGAAATATAGATGTTAATATATTACTAATTAATAACCAAGTTTATGGATTGACTAAAGGTCAATTTTCACCTACCTCAAAGTGTGGTCAAATAACTAAAACATCGCCAGAAGGAGTAAAATTAGCACCTATTAATCCGATTGCACTAGCATTAGGTGCTGGAGCAAGTTTCGTAGCAAGATGTATTGATAAAGATCCTGTGCATTTAAAGGAAGTTTTAATGGCAGCCCACGCACACAAAGGTGTAAGTTTAATTGAAATATATCAAGATTGTCATATATTTAATGAAGGTGCATTTGATGAGTTTTCAGCTAAGGCAAATCGAGCTGCAAGAACTATATATCTAGAGCATGGTAAACCGTTGGTTTTTGGTGAACAGGATGAAAAGTGTTTAATTATTGATAACAACAAAATTTATGTCAATTCAGCAACAGAAAATAACTTTTATCTTCATGATGTAACCGACTTAAATGCAGCTCAGCGTTTAGCTAACCTTTCTCCTGAGAAATTCCCCATACCACTTGGTATTTACTATAAAAATAATCGACAAATTTTTTCATTAGATAATAAAATTTTGAAATCAAAAGAAGATGTAGAGTTGTTATATAGAAAAAAGGCTTTCTGGAGGAATATATGAATTGTTTTTTATCAGCATTTATGATATAAATATTGCGAATTTTAACTACACACACATTTCGTCACAGACGCAAGGGTCCTTGTGGGGTTTTCCCATTTGGTTGTGGATGGGAAATGTGGAGGCGTAACCCGGAGAAAAATATGAAAATTAGTATGAAAGAGCTATTAGAAGCAGGTGCACATTTTGGTCACAGAACTCGTTTCTGGAATCCTAAAATGGGCGAATATATATTTGGTAGTAGAAATAAGATTCATATCATCAATCTTGAAAAAACAGTACCTATGATGAAAGATGCGATGAATCAAATAAGTAAGCTTGCTGCAAATAAAGCTAAAATATTGTTCGTTGGAACAAAAAGAGCAGCTCAAGAGCACATTCGTGAGCACGCTACAAGAGCTGGTATGCCATATGTAGATCACCGTTGGTTAGGTGGTATGTTAACTAACTACAAAACAGTAAGACAATCAATTTTCCGTTTAAAAGAATTGAAAAAGATGCGTGATGAAGGCATCTTTGAAACAATGATTAAAAAAGAAGCTCTAATGTTATCAAGAGAGTTAGAAAAATTAGACCGTAGCCTTGGTGGTATTGAGGATATGGGCGGTTTGCCTGATGCGATTTTTGTAGTGGATGTTGGATTTGAAAATATCGCTGTAGAAGAAGCTAGAAAATTGCGTATACCAGTTTTCGGTATAGTTGATACTAATAATGATCCAGATAACATTGACTATGTAATTCCAGGTAATGATGATTCTATGCGTGCGATTGATATTTATCTACGTTGTGTTGCCGATAGTATTATTGCTGGTCGTGATATTAACACTGTTGGTGGCGATAAACCTGCAGAAGATACAGAAGCAGCTGAATCTTAATAAAATTTAAATTCTTTATTAGAATGTACCTATATATTTTCTGGATAATATCTTATTTGTTCAGCATGTTTGTTATTTTCAAAAATTTGGAGAAAAATTATGTCGATTAGTGCAGCGATGGTAATGCAATTACGCGAACGAACTGGCGCAGGAATGATGGAGTGCAAGAAATTTTTAGTAGCAGCTGAAGGAGATATAGAAAAAGCTATTACTGAAATGCGTAAATCAGGACAAGCTAAAGCTGATAAAAAGGCTGGTCGAATAGCTGCAGAGGGCATAGTTGAGATTGCTAGATCAGCAGATGGAAGACGTATAGTCATGGTCGAAATAAATAGCGAAACTGATTTCGTTGCTCGTGACGGTAGTTTTATGGCATTTGCCAAGGCTGTTGCAGAAACTGCATTAAATTCATCTTTAAACACTGTTGAAGAGTTATCTAATGAAAAATTAAGTGGCTCAGATAGAACTATTGAAGAAGCAAGGCAAGAATTGATTTCTAAAATTGGCGAAAATATTAAGATACGAAGAATTGAAAGATTGCAAACAGAAGGCGTAACAGGATACTATTTACATAGTGGTCGAATTGGTGTTTTAGTTTCTCTAAAATCTGGAGATGAATCTTTAGCTAAAGATTTAGCAATGCATATCGCAGCAAGTAGACCAATGGTGGTTAATATTGGAGATGTTCCTGCTGAAGCAATTGCAAATGAACGCGAAATTTTTGCAGCTCAAGCTAAAGAAAGCAATAAACCGCAAGATATAATTGATAAAATGGTTGACGGCAGAATTAATAAGTTTGTTGCTGAAGTAAGCTTATGTGGTCAATCTTTTGTAAAAGATCCAAGTATTACAGTTGGTAAATTATTAGAACAAAAAAATGCTGAAGTTATTTCTTTCACAAGATTTGAAGTAGGTGAAGGTATAGAGAAGAAAGAAGATAACTTCGTTGAGGAAGTAATGGCTCAAGTACGTGACAAATAAAAATGACAAATATGCCTGAGTTAAGTTACAAACGCATCTTACTTAAATGTAGTGGCGAAGCACTGATTGGCTCTTCTCAATTTGGAATCGACCCAGCTGTGCTGGACAAAATTGCCTTTGATATCTCCACGTTAATTTCAATGGGAGTTGAAGTTGGCTTGGTTATCGGTGGTGGAAATTTATTTCGTGGTAAAAAATTGTCTGAAGCAGGTCTTGGTAGAGTAACTGGTGATCATATGGGAATGTTGGCTACAGTTATGAATGCTTTAGCTATGCGTGATGCCTTAGAAAGAATTGATTTGCCAGCAAGAATCATGTCAGCAATACCTATGATAGGAGTTGTTGATTCATACCATAGACGCAAAGCAATTACTCATTTAAGAAACGGGCATGTAGTTATTTTTGCTGCAGGTACAGGCAATCCTTTTTTTACAACTGATAGTGCTGCTTGTTTAAGGGCTATTGAAGTTGGCGCAGACATAGTACTAAAAGCTACGAAAGTTGATGGTATATATTCAAGTGATCCAGTTAAAGATAAAAATGCTACTAGGTATGATTATTTAACATACACTGAAGTTTTGAATAAAGGTTTAGCCGTTATGGATTTAACAGCTATATGCTTATGTCAAGATCAAAATATGCCTATCCAAGTGTTTGATTTAAATGCACCTGATGCGTTAGTTAAAATAGTTCGGGGTGAAAAAATAGGAACAATTGTTGGAGGAAATCATGTTTGAAACAATAAAGCGAGAAGCTGAGCAAAAGATGAGAAAAGCTGTCGACGCGCTTCATCATGAAATGACAAAAATAAGAACTGGTCGTGCCAATGCAAGTCTTTTAGACCATGTTCAGGTTGAGTATTATGGTAATTTAACACCCCTTAATCAAGTTGCATCAGTTAGTGCTAGTGATTCAAGAACAATTTTAGTTACACCGTTTGATAAAACAATGGTAGCTGATATTGAACGTGCTATTATGAATTCTGATTTAGGTTTAAATCCTTCTAGCGCAGGAACAGCGATACGAGTTCCCATGCCAGCTTTAACAGAAGATCGCAGACGTGAGTTAATTAAAGTAGTTAGAGCAGAGGCAGAGCAAGGTAGAGTTTCAGTTAGAAATATTAGAAGAGATGCTAATAATAAATTAAAAGAAGAAAAAACCATTTCTGAAGATGATGAAAGACGCGGAAATGAAGTAATTCAAAAATTAACTGATAAGCATATTTTAGAGATAGATGAGTTACTGGCGCATAAAGAGAAGGATTTATTAGATATTTAGGTTTTTATTTACTCGATTCCGCAGTTTTTAATAAATGCAGGTTATGTAAGCTGGACTTTATGACTTTGTTCGCAAAGACGACAATTTTGAGTGCTTTTTGAAAAAGTCATAAAGTCCAGGTAAGAAGGCTATTTTAGCAGGGCTGTCTCATCAAATAATATAGACGGGGCGTAGGTTGGGCCTTGGCCCAACGATAAAAAAGCTGCATTTTTTGTTGGGCCAAGGCCCGACCTACACGCCAGCATTGATTAATTTGATGCGACAGCCCTGGCTATTTTAGTTTAACCAAATATCCAAAAGTGTTGTCCCAAATAATCTTTGTTATCAAGTTAGTATCGGTAAATTGTTTTAATATACTTTCACCTCTAGCCTTACAAATAACAATGTTACTAGTTTTGGGAACAGGAATGGTAACGCTAATTTCAGGGAAAGACAGGTTTAATAAAGGGGTAACTGCTAAAAAATCCGAATATTTTGCCAAATTTATAGTCATAGTTCCGCCTTGGCATAATACTTTTTTACAATTAGTAAAAAAATCTAAATTTAGACAGTTTTTCGGGAACCCGCTACTATCATGAATATCAATAATTAAGTGTTGAAACTTTTTATCAGTGTTTTTCAGAAAAGCGTTGGCATCAGCATTAATTATATCGAGATTTTTTAATTTTTCTGCCTTAAAATATTTATTAGCTATTTCAATAATATCATTATTTATCTCTATTGCAGTTATTCTAGACTGTTGCATAACTAACGCATGTGGGATAGCACATCCACCAAGACCTAAAAGACAGGTTTCGCCTTCTCTATTTTTGCTGGCAAAAGTTATAGCTTTTATATAAAGTAGAGAAGCATTTGATAATTGGAATCTATTTATTAGCGTTTGAATAATATTACTTTCGATAGTTAGCCAACGATAAATTAAATTTTGATGTACTTTAACCCCGGTTGGGGAGTGATAGATGCATTTTCCAATTAATGTTTTCCAGTATTTTTTCATAATAAGGATTTAAATATGATACTGTTAGAAGCAAAAGATATAAACTTAATTATAAAAAAACTAGGTTTAGAAAAATTTTACCTGCAATTAGTTGATAGGTTAACAAAAGATTTTCAAAATTGGAAAGACTTTCAAAAGTGTTCGCGAAATGCCATGTATGTAAATAATGGTGTTATAGAATTAATGCCAACTTGCGATAAACAATACTACAGTTTTAAATATGTAAATGGGCATCCACAGAATCCTAAATATGGGAAGTTAAATATTATTGGTGTTGGTATGCTTGCTAATGTTGAAACAGGATATCCGTTAATGTTAGCGTCAATGAATATCTTAACGGCTGTTAGAACAGCTGCTATTTCAGCATTGTCATCAAAATATTTGGCTAAAACTTCATCCAAAACGGTCGCAATTATAGGTTGTGGAGCGCAGAGTGAATTTCAAATTTTAGCGCACACAGCTTTATTTGATATTAAAGAAGTACGATGTTTTGATTTATCTAAATCAGCCATGGAAAGATTTGCTAGAAATTTAGCAAATGAGCATTTTAAAATTACTTTTGCAGATGATTGTTTGGATGCAATCGCCGGTGCTGATATAATTATTACATTAACTTCCGTTAAAGATAAACAGAAAATACTAGAAATAAAAAATATTATGCCTGGAGTTCATATCTGCGCAGTTGGTGGAGATTCGCCTGGTAAAACTGAATTAGACGTTGAAATTTTAAAGCAGTCAAAAGTAGTAATTGAATACTTTCCGCAAACTGTAGTAGAAGGAGAAATTCAAAATTTAGGCGATGAGGCTCATAAAACTGTATATGCAGAATTATGGGAAATTATAAGTGGTTTAAAGCAAGGTAGGGTAGATGACAATGAAGTTACAGTATTTGATGCGGTTGGTTTTGCAATAGAGGACTTTAGTGCTCTGCGATTATGTTACGATCTAGCTAAGGAGTTAGGAGTAGGAAAGGATATCGATTTTGTACCATACTCAATAGAAGACTGCAAAGATTTATATGGATTATTTTTAAGAGAGTAATATGAAAAATCAAAACATTATTAAATTAATAGGATATGCCTCAGGAGTAGCAGCAAATAACGTAGACTGCGCTCTTGGTCCTTGGTATTTATATTATCATCAACATTTATTTAAAGATTTATGCTTAAAGTTGCAATGGGAGTCATTAATAGAGGCCTCAGCACTCGAAAGAGGTATGCAAGTAATGCCAGTTGTTTTAGATATTGTTACAAAACTTGGTAAGGCAATTATTCCTCTTGCTAAAAATAGTGATCAATTTTGTGTTTTTGGAGGAGATCATTCTTCTGCAATTGGGACATGGAGTGCTGTAGCACATGCAAATAGAGAAAGAGGTGATATCGGTTTAATATGGATTGATGCGCATATGGATTGCCACACACCATATACATCCGAAACAAAAAATATCCATGGTATGCCACTTGCGCATTTGTTAGGTGAAGGAAATGAGAGCCTAATCAATATTTTTGATAATTTTCCTGCTTTCAAACCAGAAAATGTTTGTTTAATTGGCGTCAGAAGCTATGAAGATGGCGAGGCTCTTAATTTGGAGAGGATGGGAGTAAAAGTATATAAAATGCCAGAAGTTAAATCTAAGGGCTTAATGGAAACTATAACAGAGGCTTCAAAGTTAGTTAGTAAAAATACATGTGGATTTGGTATTAGTTTAGATTTGGATGGAATAGACCCGTTAGATGCTCCAGGTGTTGGCTGCCCAGTCCCGAATGGAATAAATGGAAGAGAATTAGTTAAATCACTAACATCATTAAATACTAGAGACAATTTTTTAGGTCTAGAAATAGTTGAGTACAATCCAATAGAAGATGTTGATGGAAAAACAGTTAAGCTTGCTGTGGAGTTGTTTAATGCAGTTTTTGGATAGCTTAATTACCGCAACAAATGAGCAGTGGCATGGAATTCTTAAAAATTCAATTTCAAAAATGAGTAATGATTATTTACTACAACTAAAAAATTATGATGATTGGTTGCCGGCACAGGAAAAATTATTTAGTGCTTTTAGTTTACCATTAGAAAAAACCAAGTATATCCTGTTAGGAGAATCTCCTTACCCAAGACAGCAGTCAGCTAATGGTTATGCATTTTGGGATAATGATATTAAAGATATTTGGAGCGATAATGGTTTAAGTAAATCAGTTAATAAAGCAACGTCTTTAAGAAATTTTATTAAAATGTTGCTTTATATAAGAGGTGATTTGAGTAATAATTTTTCTAAAGAAGCTATTGCAAATATAAATAAAAAATCTTTTATACAAACTATCCCAGAATTATTTCAGAGAATGTTACAACATGGATTTTTGTTATTAAATGCGTCACTAATTTATAGTCCAGGGAAAGTATTGTATCACGCTAAGCAATGGCGGCCATTTATTGATGAATTGCTTACACAGATCTATTTATATAATCCTGAAGTAGAAGTAATATTATTAGGTCGAATTTCTAATATTTTTGCGAATATGCAATTTCATAAGACAATTCAAGCTGAGCATCCATATAATGTAAGTTTTATAACAAATGAAATTGTTAATAATTTTTTTAGACCATTTAGTTTACTAGGAGTTAATAATAGTTAATGAAAGATGAAACTACAGTTGACAGTATTGAAGTTAAAAAGTTTACAAAGTTAGCAAATACCTGGTGGGATAAAGAAGGGCCTTTAAAAACTTTACATGATATTAATCCAATACGATTAGAATATATAGAAAAAATTTGTTCTGTAAATGGGAAAAGAGTGTTAGATATTGGTTGTGGTGGAGGTGTATTATCTACAAGTATTGCAAAACTAGGCGGAAATGTTTCAGGAATAGATGTTGCTGAATCAGCAATTTTGGTTGCGAAAGAAAGAGCAAAACTTGAGTCATTACATATTAATTACGATTGTGTTCCGGTTGAAAATTATATAGCGGAACCTTTTCAGGTAATAACTTGTTTAGAAATGCTAGAGCATGTTAATGATCCAGAGATGGTGCTTAAGAACGCTAAGCGTTTACTAATCCCTGGTGGTTATTTATTTTTATCTACTATTAATAGAACTGTAACAGCATATTTCGGGGCTGTTATTGCTGCTGAATATATTTTAAATATTATTCCAAAACAAACGCATGATTATAATAAATTTATAAAACCTAGTGAAATGTGTGGAATGTTACGAGAAAATGGCTTTGAAATTTTAGATTTAACCGGCTTAAATTATAATCCATTGACAAGAAAAGCAACTCTTACAGATTCTTTGAATATAAATTATATACTATCTTGTCGCTTATTTGATTAGCTATCTAGACCAGATAGGCAGGTTAATATTGTAGATCAAGTTCAAAAATATTTTTAAAAGATATATTGCATATCATTATGGTTAAGTGATAGACTCGATGTGTTCTTTGAAAAAAGATGGTTTGCTATTATCGCAAAATTCAGTAATATCAAGCAAACTAGATTTTTGTTACTCAAAGAGTTTAATATGATTTTAGTCTGACTATTTGCTGTAAAAAGACTAAGGTTTTAAGATGCTGAGTTATTTTTCAAGCCTTTCAAGTTGTACTCAGGATGAGTTAATTAGGGAGAGCATTATGAAATACAAAGAATCAAAAGTCTTACTTTTAAAACCAGCAGGTAAATTTATTTCTTTTATTCAATTTAATTTTCCAAATTTAAATTGGAATGGATTGGATGCGCAATTTGATCAGACAGCTTACATCTTGCCTGAGAGTAGCGATGATGATGGCCTTATTTTAGAAATGGAAAAATTCTACTCTGAAATTTTTCAAAATGAATTGGAAAAAATTATTGGCAATAAGCTAGCTAAAAAAGTTAAAACTACTTTTTTTGATTTCCTTTCATGTTTTAAATTTGAAATTCATGAAGATATAACAATTTTCGGAAAAAACGGGTTTTTAAAGCCTAAGTTAGTTAAAGTTAATTTTTCAAAAAACATTAGTTCTTTAAGTTTATCAGATATTTGCGCGAGTTTAAGTCATCAATATTTATCTAATAATATAAAGGTTAATATACAATATTATCTATCAAGCGAGCAAGGCCGACTTTAACCGCAGCATATCGTCTATTTTTATGATCTTTAATATATATTACTTCAATTCCAGCACTATCTAGTTTATAAATTGCTTCTTCAGCGCTCTTTGCAGAATGAAAAATAGTTGCAAATTTATTAGCAATATCTTTTTGTTCCGCATTTAGAAGATTATTTCTTGAACTGTAGGCTAATCCACTTTCTTCTCTAATTGTTGGGCATACAATTATTTCTATATCCATAAAGAAACTATTGGCCATGTCTTTTATTAATTGATACTGTTGATAGTCTTTTTCGCCAAAATATGCGCGATGTGGTTTTATTATATTAAATAATTTCATTACTACGGTTAATACACCGGTAAAGTGCCCAGGTCTAGAGCTGCCTTCTAAAATAGTAGAGTTATCTATTTCAACTACTTGATACTTAAAGTCATCTGGATACATTGCTGCATAGTTTGGCATAAAGCAATAATCCACATTATTTTCTTTTAATAATTGAAAATCTTTATCTAGAGTTATTGGGTAATTAGTATAGTCAGAGTTACTATTAAATTGCGTTTTATTTACAAAAAGGCTAACTATCGTCAAATCATTTTCTTCATTACACTTTTTTATTAATGATAAATGTCCAATATGTAAATTTCCCATGGTTGGAACAAATCCAATAGAGAGTGAGTTTGGAAATGATTTTCGAATATTTTGCCATTCCACAACATTATTAAATACTTGCATTTTTAGTCCTTAGGGAGTTCCCTTAAAAGTACATTCATCACTAGGGAATAATAATTCTTTAACTTCATCAGCATATTCATTTATAGCGCTGAAAAATATTTCTTTAGATTCTGTATATCGTTTTACAAATTTTAAGTTAACTTCTGATTGCATACCTAATAAGTCATGCCAAACTAAGATTTGACCATCAGTATTTTTTCCTGCCCCAATTCCAATAGTCGGAATTGTAAGTGTTTCTGTAATTTTTTTTGCAAGATCTTCGGGTATGCATTCAAGAACAATGGCAAAACATCCTGATTTTTCTAAATTTAAAGCTTGTTCTAAAATAATATCAGCTTGCTTAATTGTTCTGCCTTGTACTTTGTAGCCACCAATTTGCATAATGCTTTGAGGAGTTAAGCCAATATGCCCCATAACTGGTACGCCAGATGTTACTATATGTTTAATAGTATTACAAAGTTCCGGATCACCACCTTCCAATTTAACAGCTTGAGCTCCTGCTTGGATCAGCTGTTTAACATTAAGCATAGTCTGTGCTCGTGACTCACGGTAACTTAAAAATGGTAGGTCAGATATCAAGAACTTTTTACCAACACCTCGTCTTACAGCCGCAGTATGTAAATTAATCATTTCCATTGTTGCATGCACAGTGCTTTCATAACCATATACTGTCATAGCAACAGAATCTCCAACCAGGACAGCGTCTACGTTTGATTCGGAAATTATTTTTGCTGAAGGAAAATCATAACAAGTTAACATGCTTATTTTGTGATGATGTAATTTTTTTTGTTTAAAATGATGTAGTTTCATGCTTCATCTCCGTTAGGGATGAGATTAGAAACTTCTCTAGGTACCTGTCGCATAGATCAAGTCCTCCAAATAAATTATAATTGGAACAGGATTATAATCCTAGAAAAAGCAGTTGAGCTCTACTACGAATGCCTAATGCACTGAATTTTAAAGATTTTTTCATGTTTTTTAACTCACCATAGTGGTGACTATGCCTTCGTCAAAAAAACATGAAAAAATCTTTAAAATTCAGCACATTAGTCAT
>Ga0155559_1032_pt3 | contig 10847 bp, 7 predicted proteins | sample RifCSPhighO2_12_FD_107216 | JGI IMG/M metagenome (GOLD analysis project Ga0155559, IMG submission 107216) | Legionellales bacterium RIFCSPHIGHO2_12_FULL_35_11
TGTCCTAGCACAACAATTAATTTTGCGCCTATTACATTACAAGCATATTCTATGCTAGCAAGAATATCGTCATTTACTACATTTCCAGCAATCCTTGCACAGAATAAATCACCAAAACTCATATCAAAAACAGTTTCCACTGGAACACGAGAATCGATACATCCAAGTACAACAGCAATAGGAAATTGTGTTTTGGCTGAGTGTTTTATGTCTGATTTCACGCTTCTATGAATTCTAATATCTTGGCGAAATCTCTGATTTCCTTCGCGCAATATATTTAAAATTTTAGCCGCAGTTAAGTTTGACTGAACGTTATATGTGGTAACATTAATAAAGTCTATATAATTATGTATTTGGTAATTGTCTTTAAATCCTGTTAAGTTTAAAGAAATCTTTTTATGTGGAGCCTGATTTTCTTTAAATTCTTGAATAAACTCCATTATCTCTTTATCAATATATTCAGAGTGTTTGGCATCTATAACTAATTGCGACCTTCTAGGAATGGACTCTAATTCGGCAATTAAGGATGCTTTATTTAAAAAGGTGGTTTGCTGTGGTAGTACAAGTCTACATATTTCGCCATGCGGATATATTTCTTTGATTATATCTAATCTGGCCTGGCTGTTTGATTTTAAAATAAAAAATAGACTTACGATAACACCAATAAAAATACCAGCTATAAAGTTAAAAACGATAATACTAACAACTGTAGATATGAAAGGGATAAATCTATCTAGTCCTTGATTATATATTTTTTTATATATTTGTGGGCAGGTTAGTTTGTAACCGATATAAATTAATATCGCGGCAAGAGTTGATAAAGGTATTTTATTAATTACGTCTGGAATAAGCATTACAGTAATTAGTAAAAATATACCATGTAAAATGCCAGAAAACTTAGTTCTGGAGCCTGACTGAATATTTACTGATGTACGAATTATTGCTGTTGAAATAGGTATCCCACCGATTAGCCCAGCACAAATATTACCTACACCTTGAGCCATTAAATCTCTGTCTTTAGAGGCATATCTATGTTTTTTATCTAATGTTTCGCCAGCTTTAATATTTACTAAGTTTTCCATTGCTGAAACCGAACTAATAATTAGGGCATAAATATAAACTTTGATATCTGATAATCCAGTAAATGAAGGGGTTTCTATGTTTGAAATAGAATCAAAAAAATTATTATGTTTGGGGATGCTTGTAAGGTTTGGCCCTAGTTGGGCGAAATTGGAGTCATATAGTATAAAAAATTCATTTAAAATCACACCGATTATTACGGCAGCAAATGGACCTGGAATTATTTTAGCCAACTTTTTGGTGGTTAAATCAAGATAGATTAAAATGAGTATTGAGCTAAAAGAAATTATAATTGCACCAGAATTAAGATGCCGAAGAATATCATGTAAAGGTTGTAACTCAAAACTCATAGTTAGCTCAACTAGCTCTGATTTTAAGCCGCTTAAAGAGTGAGATAATGTTAAAGCAAATGGCAGTTGTTTGATTATTACTAAAATTCCAACAGCAGATAAAAATCCCTGAATTACATTAGATGGAATATAATCAGCAATAAAACCAGCTCCAAAATATCCGGCTATTATTTGTAATGTTCCTGCTAAGACCAAGGCTAGCAGAAAATTATTAAAGCCACCTAGCTGAGTGATGGCTCCGAAAACAATTATCGCCATACCTGCGCCTGGACCATTGATGTTAATGTTCGAGCTATTTAAAATACCAACAATTACTCCGCCGATTATTCCACTAATTATACCTGAAAATAAAGGGGCGCCAGATGCAAGGGCAATTCCTAAACATAGAGGAATTGCAACAAGGAATACTACTATTGCGGCAATAAAGTCAAATTTCAAATTGCGCTTTTGGTAAATTTGCAGTCTACGAAAAATATTTATTACATTTCCAGACATGATTTAGGTTATCCCTTATTAATTCACTTCGTTATGAATAGGCATGGCTACCCACTGCCATTAAGTTAAGGATTTTGTCATTCCCGCGAAGGCGGGAATCTATCCCTAAAGTGGCACTGTGCCTGCTTAGAAATAGATTCCCGCCTTCGCGGGAATGACAGTGTTTTTCTTAACTTAATGGCAGTGGCATGGCTACCTCATGAAACATAAAAATCGTCTTTGCGAGCGTTAGCGAAGCAATCTAAATAGAATCCCAGATTGAAAATCGTACTGGATTACTTCACTTAAATAATTTACTCTTTATCAATGGGTAACTTCTGTATCTCTAAATTTTTTTCTAGACTTCTAAAGTCCCATAATTTTTGGTCCATTAATTGACTAGGTTTAACACTTTGGAGTGCATGTAAAATATTGCTAGGTATTTTAGGGTTTTCTTCAGCTAGCCTATTTATTAATGAGCCAATTTTCTTCCTAGCAAGATTTTCTTGCGAGCCACACAAAGTACAGGGAATAATTGGATAGCTCATCTCCTTAGCGTATTCAATAATATCAGCTTCTTGTACATAGCACAAAGGTCTAATTAGAACATTCTTTTTATTGTCACTGATTAGTTTTGGCGGCATAGATTTTATATCACCATTGTATAGAATTGACATCATTAGGGTTCGAATTAAGTCATCACGATGGTGGCCAAGAGCTATTTTATTATAGTTGTGTTCTTCCGCGTATTTGTAAATAATTCCTCGTCTTAATCTAGAGCATAATGAACAATATGTTTTACCTTCAGGGATTTTATCTTTTACAATGCTGTAGGTATCTCTAGTCAGAATTTCATATCTAATATTTTGATTATCTAGCCATGAACGAAGAGCGCTGTCATCCCACCCTGGTTGTGATTGATCTAATGTAAAAGAAAATATTTCAAACTTGTTATTAGAGCGCTTTCTTAGTAAGTTTAAAATTGTTAATAAAGTAAAAGAGTCCTTACCTCCAGATAAGCACACCATGACTCGATCCCCTTTTTGGATCATATTAAAATCGGAGATGGCTTTGCCGGTATAATGTAACAATTTTTTTTCAATGGCCGAAGGTTGCATTAAATTAAAACACCCATGATAATTTTCAGCGAATTATAACTTATTTTGTTAATCATTAACAATCGAAGATTGTGGTGGTAAATTATTTAAAAGCTGTCTGCTTTTTAGCGAGCACACATTATTGTTTTTGCCAGGAGCTTTTTTATTTATTCTTGTTGTATCTAGCCATGAGTTTATTTCTTCTAGATCTGTTACGTTTAGAGTACCAGCGCGATATTTTAAAGTTAAAATTGCTTGAATTAACCCATACTGGTCATTAGCTAGTTGCATTTGTGCTTCAAAAAGATTTCTTTGTGCTAATACTACGTCCGTCATTGTTCTCATTCCAACATCATATTGGGCAGACACACTTTTTAATGAATTTTCTTGCGAAATTATGGTTTGTCGGTCAGCTTTTACTTTACTAATTCCATCTATTATTGTGTTGAAAGAGACATTACTAGAAACAATTACTTCACGATATACTTTTTCTAGTCTCTGGCTACTCGTTTGAAAATCAAATTTTGCTTGACGAGTTCTTGAGGCAACTAGACCACCTTGAAAAATTGGTAAATTCATGTTTAAAGATACGGCAGTTCTTTTTCTTTCGTTCGGAATTAAAATATCGCTGGCGAGAGCATCGGCTGATATAGAATTCCCTTGTCCTGCATCTAAATGAACGTCTGTCACTGAACTATTTATAGAAAAAACTGGCCAGTTTCCGGCGGATTGGGCTTTGATATTATCTCTTGCTGCTTGAAGATTATATTTTGCAGCATTTAATTGATAATTTTGTTTTAAACTTATATCTACCCAATCGTCAACGTTGTTAGGTTCAGGTTTAATTAGTGGTATTTTACTATTCCTAATTGGGGAAAGATAATCATAAATATGATTTGTAATAGCACTTAACTTTTGATTCATATTGATTAAATTATTTTTAGCAGCTATTACCTCAGAGGTAGATTGATCAAATGCCGCCTCTGCTTCATAAACTGAAGATATGGCATCTACTCCCACATTAAAACGCTGAGTAGCTTGGTCAAATTGTCGTTTATTAGCTGTTTTTTTAGCCTCGGAAAATGCTAGGGTATCTCTAGCAAGAAGTACTCTAAAATATTGTTCGGCAGTTCTTAGTATAAGATTCTGAGCAGCATCGTTAAATTCAGCTAATGCGGCTTTGACATCAGCACTAGCTCTTTGGACCTCTTGCCAAGCTTTCATGTTAAATACGGTTTGTGATGCCGCAACTTGCCATTCGTTTCCGTTAAAACGTTGATTAACTTCGACTTTGCCAGAGTTTATGTATAAAGACTCTCTATTTATTAAAGCATTTATCGATAATTGCGGTAGCAAAGTAGACCAAGCTTGAGGAAGTTTTTCGGATTTCGCCATAAAAATCGAGTAAGCTTCTTTGAAAGTTGGGTCATTATCAATTGATTGATAATACACATCAAGCAGGTCGGTTGCTAAACAAGATTTTGCAAATACTAGCAGCCCTGTTAAATAAACTAGAGAGCTTTTTTTAAATATCTGCAAAACAGGCATTTCCATTAAAAAATCCTAAAAAATAAATTGCTTTTTATTGAGTTTATCTATCAAAGGTGGGATATTAGTTTCAAAAAGCAATTTTTCAGTCCATGTGTCATTAGACTTCTTTCGAAACTCTACTGCAGAGGTGAATTGCTTCGTCGATTCAGTGCTCGAATCCTCCTGTGCTGACGTGTACACTGCGGTTCTGCGCGCCTCATCTCCTCGTACTTCACTCTCTGCAGCGAGTTTCGAAAGAAGTCTATTGTTATTTAGGTGATAAATTTTAACTTGCATAATTGGTGATTCGCCAATTATTGCCACTAACTTACCTCCAGATAATAACTGCAAGCGTTGTATGTTGCTAACATTCTTGATGGCTCCGCTTATAATAATTACATCATAAGGGGCCTTTTCAACGTAACCACGTGCGCCGTCAGTAGTTATTAGTTCAACATTATTACATTTATGTTTATCAAGCAGAATTTTAGCATTTTTTGTAAACTCCTCAAAATACTCAATACTAATTACTTTCTTCGCTAACCTGCTAAGCATGGCAGTAAAAAATCCAGTGCCCGTACCAATTTCAAGAATTATTTCATTTCCGGTAAGATTTAAATTTTGTAAAATAGTGGCTTCTTCAAGAGGAGTTAGCATAATTTGTTTGTTAGCAAGTGGAATTTGCATGTCAGAATAAGCAAAATCGTGAAAGTCACTTGGTACAAAATCTTCTCTTGGAATGCTGCGATATAGATCTAAAATAGATTCATCTAGTACGTTTCCAGTGCGTAATTGCTGAGTTATCATATTGTTAGCTGCAATTTTAGTATTCATGAAAGACCTAATTTGTTAATAGTTTTTGATTATATCTGGGATTCACGCAAAATGCTGATTTATTTGTTTTTGTATTTTAGCAAGAAATCATGAATTTCATAAGATAATTTGATATTATTCCTCCAGTTTTTAATTGGAGATATTATGGCGCAATATATTTTTACCATGAACAGGGTAGGTAAAACTGTTGAAAATCAACGAGTTATTTTAAAAGATATCTCTTTAAGTTTTATTCCAGGTGCTAAAATTGGGGTGTTAGGATTAAATGGATCTGGTAAATCGACATTATTAAGAATTATGGCTGGAGTAGACACACAGTATGATGGTGAAGCTCGTGCTATGCCAAATACTAAAATTGGCTACCTTCCGCAGGAGCCAGTTCTTTCAGAGACTAAAACAGTTCGTGAAGTAGTTGAAGAAGCCGTTCACGATATGAAGGAAAAATTGCGTAAATTTGATGAAATAAGCATGAAATTTGCTGAAGAATTAAGTGAAGATGAGATGAATGCTCTTCTCTATCAGCAGGGTGAGTTACAGCATGAAATTGAAACAGGCGGGGGCTGGGATTTAGACAGAAGTCTTGAGATTGCTGCTGATGCATTAAGATTACCAGATTGGGATGCCAAAATCGGTATTTTATCAGGTGGTGAGAAAAGAAGAGTCGCTTTATGTAGATTGTTACTCTCTAGCCCAGACATGCTTTTATTGGATGAGCCAACTAACCATCTTGATGCAGAGAGTGTGGCGTGGCTTGAAAAATATCTTGAGGATTTTGCTGGGACTGTTGTTGCAATAACGCATGATAGATATTTTCTCGATAATGCTGCAGAATGGATTTTGGAGTTAGATAGAGGAGAAGGAATACCATATAAAGGAAATTATACTGCGTGGCTTGAGCAAAAAAATGCTAGATTAGAGCAGGAAAAAAAGCAAGAAGCATCTCATCAAAGAGCTATTAAAGCGGAACTTGATTGGGTTAGAACATCTCCCAAAGGAAGACATGCGAAAAACAAAGCAAGACTTGCACGTTTTGATGAAATGAATTCAAAAGAATTCCAAAAAAGAAACGAAACGAACGAGCTTTATATTCCACCAGGCGAAAGACTGGGTGATTTAGTATTAGAAGGTAAAAATTTATCCAAGTCATTTGATGACAAAGTTTTGTTTGAAAATTTAAATTTTATTCTTCCGAAGGCAGGAGTTTTGGGGATTATTGGTCCAAATGGTGCTGGTAAATCAACTTTTCTAAAAATGCTTATGCAACAAGAGACTCCAGATAGTGGGGAAATTAGGATTGGTGAAACTGTTAAATTGTCTTACGTTGATCAGATGCGTGATGAGCTTGATGATAATAAAACTGTTTGGGAAGAAATATCTGATAAGCATGACATTATTCAGGTTGGATCTTTTCAGATACCTTCTAGAGCTTATGTAGGGAAATTTAACTTTAAAGGCGTTGATCAACAAAAGAAAATGAGTCAGTTATCAGGTGGTGAGAGAAATCGTGTACATTTGGCTAAACTTTTAAAAAGAGGCGGAAACGTCCTATTGCTGGATGAACCAAGTAACGATTTAGATGTGGAAACTTTAAGGGCTTTAGAAGATGCTGTTTTGAACTTTCCAGGTTCAGCAGTTGTAATTTCACATGATAGATGGTTTCTAGATAGAGTATGTACTCATTTACTTGCATTTGAAGGTGATTCAATAGTCACTTTTATTGAAGGTAATTATACGGATTACGAGGAAGACCGAAAACGCAGGCTAGGTTCTGATGCTTGTAAACCTTCTAGAATCAAATATCGTAAGCTTCATTTGTAGGGTATTTTAAGATGTGTAAGGCAATATTTTTATTTATTTTAGTAGTTATTGGTGCACTGACCGGATGTGTGCAAAATGATCCTTCAACTTATATAGTAGATGACCAAGGAATGACGCATCATACTGTTTACCGGACGCTAGATTTTAGGGGAAGGGTAACTTTTCCTAAAAGAATTACTCCTAGTCAGCAAAAGGTTTTTGTTTTTGATCCTAAAAATTTTGCTTGGGCAGCATATGATAAAGATGGAAATCGTTTGTTGACTGGAGGAGCCTCAGGTGGAGCAGACTTTTGTGAGGATGTTAATAAACCATGTCGCACTGTAACTGGCACATTTAAAGTTTATGCAAAACGTGGGGCTGATTGTCGTTCTGGTGAGTATCCTGTTGAAACTGAAGGTGGGGCTAAAATGCCTTATTGCATGTATTTTTATCGTGGTTATACTATACATGCTGCTTATGCAGTGCCTCATTACAATTCAAGTCATGGGTGCATTCGGGTTTATCCGAGTGCTGCAAAATGGTTAAATGAGGAATTTATTACTCTTGGTACAAAAGTCATTGTGCTATCTTATGATCATGAAGATGGTGATGGAGATTGGCTAATCGATGAGTAAAATATAAATAAATTATACTAAGCCTATCATGTCTGTTATTATTCGTAAAACATTAAAAAAATTGTGATTTACTATGTACATAGTAACAGGCGGCGGTAGTGGGATAGGGAAGTCTTTGGCTATTTCTTTAGCAGCTAGATTGGAAGATGTATTAATTGTCGGAAGAGATGTTGAGAAGTTATCGCTAACAGCATCATATTCATCACATATTAATTATGTTCAAGCAGATCTTGGAATGTCTGCAGAAAGAGAAAAAGTACAGAATTATTTGAAAGATATTAAAAATATAAAAGGATTAATCAATAATGCCGGGACAGTTTTGCCGATAGTTTCAATTGCGGATATTTCAGAAGAAGATTGGCATGCTACTATGCGAGTAAATTTAGATGCACCACTATTTTTGATCAAATTACTTCGTAATAAATTAGTAAATGGTAGAGTTTTAAATATTAGTACAAAGGCTGCACACTTTCCCATAGCGGCTTGGAGTGCGTATTGTTCTTCTAAAGCCGCATTAGATATGTTAACTCGCTGCTGTCAGTTAGAGATGACTGATATTGCTTTTGGTACTGTTATGCCAGGAATTATCGATACAGATATGCAACAACAAATTCGCAATTCAAGAGGTATGCAAAAGGAAAAATTTGCATTTTTTCATGAGTTAAAAAATGAAAAAAAGTTACTCTCATCCGACACTGTTGCGCAATTTTTATGTTGGTTATTGTTAGATATAGACAGCAAGAGATTTTCTTCACAAGAATGGGATATTTATGACAAAAATTATCAACATGAATGGTTGGTTTCGCCATACACAGTACCTGATATAGATTAATAGAAAGGATTACAGTTATGAGAAGTAGTACCCCTTTTATTGGGAGTAATGAAAAAGTTGCTGAAATAACTATACGCTGCGTAATTTTATCAATTTTTTTAACAATGATATTGGCTGCAGCAAATGCATATCTTGCCTTAAAACTCGGAATTTTAACTTCTGCATCTATTCCTGCTGCGATCATTTCAATGGGAATTTTACGTTTTTTTAAAGACTCAAGCGTATTAGAAAATAATGCTGTGCAAACTGCTGCGTCTGCAGGAGAGGCTGTTGCTGGAGGGATTGTCTATACCATTCCAGCTTTAATTATTATTGGGTATTGGCATAAGTTTGACTATTTAACTAATTTTTTAATAGCAATTTGCGGAGGAGTGTTAGGTTTTTTATTTTCAATCCCACTCCGCAGAACATTAGTAAATGATGAGTCTTTAAAGTTTCCAGAAGGTAGAGCTATCGCTGAAGTATTAAAAACATCTTCAGCAAAAATAGGTTTGGTTGATATCGTATTAGGAAGTTTTATAGGCGGGATATTAGAATTTTTGCAAGTAGGAATCAAATTTCTAGCTAGTAGCTGGCGTTACTGGTTTGGTTTTAAAAAATCTATATTTTGTATAGGAGCCGGCTTTTCCGCAACTATGCTTGGAGCGGGCTTTCTAGTTGGTTTTGATATGTCGTGTAGTATTTTTATTGGAGCAATACTTTCTTGGGCTGTATCTTTACCAATTGTTAGTCAATTTTTTCCTGGTTATTTAATGACAGATATAGCCTCTAATGCTGGGCCTTTACTATGGAATAGCCAATTACAATACTTAGGTATAGGTTCTATGTTATTTGCGGGGGTTTGGACATTTATCAAACTATTAAAGCCCTTAAAAAATAGCATGTTAAAGTCATATTATTCAAGCAAAGAGTCAAAAGACAGGGGCAGCAAACTTTCGAGAGTAGATTTTGATATACCTTTGAAGTTTATTTGTACCGGAATTTTTATTATGACTGTTGTTTTATATATATTTTTTAATTATATATTACCAGTTAATGAAGTTGGATTAGGTAAAGATTACAATTTCATTGTAGTTTTTAGTGCAGTTTTATATGTATTAATAATTGGCTTTTTGTTTTCAGTTATTACTGCATATTTTTCTGGTATGGTCGGGGTAACGGCAAGTCCAGGGAGCTCTGTAGTTATTGCTGGAATATTATTTGCTGCATGGTTATTGATAAGCTTAATGACGTCGGTTTTACCATTACCATTTAGTGATAATCAAATTGCTGCTGCAGAGGCAATTGTTATCGTAATCGCGTCAATTGTGACTGGAATCGGGGCCATTGCAAACGATAATACGCAAGATTTAAAGGTAGGCCACATTCTTGGTGCAACACCATGGAAACAGCAGATAATGTTATTACTTGGGGTAGTTGTCTCAGCCTGCGTAATTCCACCAGTTATGCAAATTTTATTTGATGTATATGGTATTGCTGGTGTTATTCCTCATTCAGATATGGATATAAGCCAATCTCTGCCTGCTCCAACAGCTGCCTTGCTTGCTGCTATTACTAGCGCTGTTTTTAAAAATAACTTACCGTGGCTTATGATGAGTATTGGTGGGTTAATTATTTTTGCGGTGATTAGTTTTAATTATTTATTTAAATTTGAAAGATTTATACGAATTTATATTCTTGGTGTTGCAATAGGGATGTATTTGCCAATTACATCATCTATCCCGTTGTTTGTTGGAGGAATGATAGCCTTTTTAGTAAAAAGAAATTTATTTAGAAGAAATTTATCTAAAAATGAAATCGAGAATAGTAATCAAGTCGGAATGCGGATTGCCTGTGGTTTAGTGGCTGGTTCAGCTTTAGTGGATGTGGTTTTAGCCATTCCATTTTCGATTTTGCATAGCCCAGATGCTTTGAGATTATTTTCATCTTCTTGGGAGAATAGTTACGGTGTTATCTTTAGTATAACGGTAAGCGTTGGCCTTGGATTTTGGATTATTAAAAGATGTGGTCGAAGGATATGATAATTAATGCCTGCCTATCTGGTTGCCACATATTCGTCATTGCGAGGCACGAAGTAAACCAGGGTTCGTAGCTCTGTTCACTGGGTTGCTTCGTACCTCGCAATGGGTGTGATTAAAACTGCGGTCAATTCAACGATGCCGTCATTGCGAGGAGCGCAGCGACGAAGCAACCCAGAGGTTACGAAGCAAGGAGTCTG
>Ga0155559_1165_pt2 | contig 10843 bp, 9 predicted proteins | sample RifCSPhighO2_12_FD_107216 | JGI IMG/M metagenome (GOLD analysis project Ga0155559, IMG submission 107216) | Legionellales bacterium RIFCSPHIGHO2_12_FULL_35_11
CTAATTTTGTCAATTTCTAAAGAAATATCAACCAACAAATTATCCCATGGTTTAAAATTTACCGCCGGGGATTTTTGTCGTAACAAAGCCCCTCTTTGCTTTAATATCTGCTTTAATGCGGTTAATAATTTATTATACCCTTTATCTTGATGAAAAAGTCCCCAGTCTAAAACATTTCGCCTAATTGCTGGGCCTGCATCAATAATTTGAAAGATATCCTGGTATATCACCTGGCATGGTAAAAATCTCGCCAAATCACTAGCCCTTTTACACGACTGATGATTTAATTTAACTATCGTTGATCCTGCTTTGGTTTTTTGAATACTAATTGCGTCTTCTTTCCCTAATTTAGCAAATACTGTCAACATATCCTCGTTAAAACGCAAAATTGGTTCAATTTCACGTGAACGAAAAGAACGCCCATTACTCAATAAATAGATTGCTTCTAGTAGAGATGTTTTACCACTACCATTAACTCCATGAAAAATATTAAATCTAGGATTAAAAGATAATTTTAACTGCTTGATATTTCTTAAATTATGAATATTTATTTGAGTTAAACTCATATTTTCATTGGCATAATTATATATAAGTAATGCTCATCCTTTAACGACTGCACCAAAATACTACTATCAGCACTGTCAAATGATAAACGCAATGATCCTTCACCTAAGTGATTTAATACTTCTAATAAATAAGAAGCATTTAAACCAATATCCAAGCTCTCGCCTTCTGTCACAGCTATAAGAGTCTCAACACCTTCTTCATGTTCTTGATTCGTTGCAGTTAAAGTGATTTGATTAGCTTGTATTTGTAACAAAATAGCCCTAGATTTTTCATTAGACATAATAATAATCCGGCTAAGTGCGCGCTTTAAAATATCCCTGTCAATTACAATGTGCTTTTCCTGATCTTTAGGAATAGCCTTATTATATGGCGGGAAACGAGCCTCAATTAATTTAGATGAAAAAACATATTGCTCTGTAACTAATCTAAAGTGATTTTTACTAGCTGAAATTAAAACTGTTTCTGCTTCAACACTGCCTAATAAACGTAAAATCTCTTGGATACCTTTTTTAGGAATCAATAAACGATGATGTTGCTCACTCAAATCACATGGAGTTCGGCAAATTGCCATTCTGTGACCATCTGCGCTAACTGCTGTTATGAATTTACTGTCTATTTCTAAAAATAACCCATTTAAATACACTCTTACATCCTGCAGTGCCATTGCAAATGAAGTAGACTGTAGCAGTCTAATTAATGATGCTGTGTTGATATTAAATTCCACTTCACTACAATCATATTTAGATGAAGGATAATTATCGGCTGGTAAAGTAGTTAATTTGAATTTTGAGCGACCTGATTTTATTGCCACAACATTATCTTGGTAAGTTAAGATAATCTCGGCATCGTCCTCTAGTGACTTCACGATATCTATGATCTTTTTAGCTGGAATAGTAACCTCCCCATCTTCCTTTACAGAACTACAAGGGATATGAGCTGTAATCTCTATTTCTAAATCTGTAGCTGTAAGACTTAATTTACCATTTGATAATTTCAACAATATATTAGCTAAAATCTGCATGGACTGCTTTTTATCAACTGCTCCTGATACAATTAATAGAGGGGTTAGTAGTGCTTGTTTATTGGTGGTTAATTGAAACATCAGTCTCTCCTAGCATGATAAAATACGCAGTAAATTTTTATGATCTTCTGCAAACTCCCCACCTTCTAATACCAACTCTTTAACCTTTCTACACGCATGAATAACTGTTGTATGATCTCGCCCACCAAAAGTATCACCTATCTCTGGTAAACTATGGTTAGTTAATTCTTTTGCTAAAGCCATTGCCATTTGCCTTGGTCTAGCAATTGACCTACTACGTCTTTTGGAAAGCAAATCTGCCACTTTAACTTTATAATAATCAGCAACTGTTTTTTGAATATTTTCCATCGTTACTAACTTATCTTGTAAGGCTAGTAAATCTCGCAATGCATCATTTACAAAATCTATAGTTATAGGTTTACCAGTAAAATGTGCATTAGCAATAACTCTTCGCAATGCTCCTTCTAATTCTCTTACATTTGAGCGGATTCGTTTTGCAATAAAAAACGCAACTTCATAAGGCAGCTCAATATTTGACTGCAAGGCCTTGCTCACTAAAATAGCTACTCTTGTTTCAAGCTCTGGCGGCTCAACAGCAACTGTTAATCCCCAACCAAATCTAGACTTTAAGCGCTCTTCAACGCCCTCGATTTCTTTGGGGTAACGGTCACTTGTTAAAATTATTTGTTGTTGCCCCTCTAAGAGAGCATTAAATGTATGAAAAAACTCTTCCTGCGAACGATCTTTTCCAGCAAAAAATTGAATATCGTCGATTAATAAAGCATTTAATGAGCGATAAAATCTCTTGAATTCATTAATGGCATTCGTCTGCAAAGCTTTTACCATATCCGCAACAAAGCGCTCGGAATGCAAATATAAAACCTTTGCATCAGGATTTTGCTTCAAGATTGAATTACCAATCGCATGCATCAAATGGGTTTTACCTAAACCAACCCCTCCATATATAAACAAAGGGTTATAGGCATCGCCTGGTTTATCTGCCACTTGTAACGATGCAGCCCTTGCTAACTGGTTAGAGTTTCCTTCAACAAAACTATCAAAAACAAATTTTTTGTTTAAATAGCTATTTTTATAGTGGTCGGTATTTTTTCGAACGATCTTGTTATTTTCTAATATAGGTTTTACTTTAGCCTCGATTTTTTCCTCTTTAGCTACAGTACTGCTGCTACCTATTTCAACACTAACACTTCGAATAGTATCAGGACTAATCTGATTAATAATCTCATTAATCCTTGAGTAAAAATTTTTCTTAACCCAATCAACGACAAAACGATTAGGCGCAAGCAAAACGAGCGTATCTTCAACAATTTCAACTTGCAGTGGACGTAGCCACGTGTTGAATTGTTGTACAGGATACTCTTCTTGTAATAGGCCTAAACATTTCTGCCAGATAGTTGTAGACACGAAGTTACTCCAGACAGAACACAGTCTCACATTATACCTAAACAATTTCTTATTGCCAAACTCTTACGTTTTATGAAAAAATCAAGTAAATATCTTTTAAAAACAATTAAAAATTATGCTAGTTGATAAATTTGGCTACCGTTTGAACGTAGGTATAATCCTAGTTAATGATTCTGGTAGAGTTTTCTGGGGAAAAAGGCATGGTCAAGATGCTTGGCAATTTCCTCAAGGCGGTCTCGCCCATAATGAAACTCCCATCCAAGCATTATATAGAGAACTTAATGAAGAAGTTGGTTTAGACAAAGAAGATGTCGATGTCCTTGGCGTCACTAAACGCTGGCTAAAATACCGCTTGCCAAAGCAATATTTGCGGCATGGAGCGAAGCCTTTAGTTATTGGTCAAAAACAGAAATGGTTTTTACTGAGATTAGTCACCAACGAGCAAAAAATTAGACTAGATCTATCTAACTCTCCGGAATTTGATAGTTGGCGTTGGATTGACTACAAAGAACCAGCAGATTTAGTAATTTTTTTTAAAAAACAAGTGTATTTTCAAGCTTTAAAAGAGCTAGAATACCTTCTTAAAAAAAGAAGAACACCATTTGGAATTAAGCGAAAAAAAGGTAACCATGGTCCATAAATGTTAAAAATTCTAAAACAGATTGTCCAAGATGTAACAACATCACACCATCTTACCGACGCACTAAATACTTTAGTTGAGTGTGTAGGCAAAGCTATATATGCTGAGGCGGTTTCTGTTTATTTAATTGATAACAAGCATGCAGAATATGTGTTAATCGCTACAAATGGCTTAAACCCAGAAGCAGTATCTAATGTTAGAATACCACTAACTCAAGGGATAATCGGCCTAATTGGTCGCCGAGAAGAACCAATCAACATTGAATGTGCAACAGAACATCCAAATTTTCATTACAATCCTCTCTTAAATGAAGATAAATTAAACGCTTTTTTAGGTGTGCCTATAATCCAACATCGTAGACTGTACGGAATTTTAACTGTCCAACAAACCACAAAACGGTGTTTTGATGATTCTGAAGAGGCATTTTTAATTACTTTGGCAGCCCAACTGGGTGGTATCATTGCTCATGCAGAAGCAACAGGAGAATTATCTCTTCTGACCGAACCATATGTACATGGTAAGTCAGTAACTGAATCTAACCAAATTTCACTTAATGGTGTAGGCAGCTCTCCCGGAGTTGCTGTAGGAACCGCGATTGTTATTTATCCACCAGCAGATATAGACGCTGTTCCTAAAATAATTGTTGATGATATAGCTGCTGAAGAAGATGTTTTTTATGCCGCATTGCAAGCTACCCGCGAAAACATGCAAAAATTAAGTAAAAGAATGAAATCAAGCATCGCAAGTGATGAGCATGCTTTATTTGATGTATACATAAAAATTCTTGAGCAAGAAAGTTTAGGTGCTGAAGTTGCCAATGAAATTAGACAAGAAAAATTAGGAGCTCAATCAGCCCTTGCTGCTGTAATTAAAAGGCATGTGCAGCAATTTGAAAGAATGAATGACGACTATCTGCGCGATAGAGCGAGTGATTTTAGAGATATAGGAAGACGAGTATTAGCGGCACTCCAATCTGCACAACACGAAGAAATAGACTACCCCAAAAGAACTATATTATTCGGAGACGAAATAACGGCAGCAGCACTTGCTGAGGTACCAGAAGGGCATTTAGCTGGCATAGTTTCAGCGAAAGGCTCAACAAACTCTCATGTAGCTATTTTAGCAAGGGCAATGGGCGTCCCAACTATTATGGCAGTTAGAGGCTTGAAACTCGAGCAACTAGCACGCAGAGCCGTAATTATTGATGGATTTTATGGGCATGTATTTATTTCCCCATCAAAAGTGCTGTTATCTGAGTACAAACAACTCATTCAAAAAGAAGATGAACTAAACCAAAGCCTAATTAGCTTAAGAGATAAACCAGCTCAAACGACTGATGACCATAGAATATCTCTACAAGTTAATACAGGTCTTGCTATAGATTCAGGTATGTCAATGAGCGTTGGAGCAGAAGGAGTTGGACTATATCGCTCTGAAGTACCATTTATGAGTAGAGATAGATTTCCGTCCGAAGATGAACAATGCATAATTTACAAACAAACATTAAAAGCATTTGCCCCAAGCCCAGTTGCTATGCGCACTTTAGATGTTGGTGGAGATAAAACTTTGCCTTATTTTCCATATGAAGAAGAAAATCCCTATCTTGGATGGCGAGGCATTCGCGTTACACTAGATCATCCAGATGTATTTTTGTTACAAGTCCGAGCCATGATGAGGGCCAATGAAGGACTAAATAATCTACGAATAATGCTACCTATGATTACGAATTTAAGTGAAATAGATGAAGCATCATACCTAATTAACCAAGCTTATAACGAACTTTTAGAGGAAGGGTGTGAGATTGAAAAACCAGCTATTGGAGTAATGATTGAAGTGCCAGCTGCAGCCATCCAAGCTCGCGAGATTGCTAAAAGAGTAGATTTCTTATCTGTTGGGACAAATGATTTAACTCAATATATGCTTGCTGTTGATAGAAGTAATGCTAGAGTTGCTAATTTATACGACTCATTGCATCCTGCAATAATTAAAATTCTCATGAAAATTATTGAAGGAGGGCATGCTTCAGGAATAAAAGTTAGTATTTGTGGGGAGATGGCAAGCGACCCTTTAGCTGCAATTTTATTATTAGCCATGGGATTTGATACTTTAAGTATGAACTCTGCTGGTTTGCCTAGAATAAAATGGGTTATTCGTAACTTCTCTTTAGCTCACGCTAGAAAAATTTTAGCTGATATTTTAGAGTTAGAGCATCCAATAGAAATTAGATTATATCTTCAAAAAGCTATAGAAGAACAAGGTTTAGGCAATTTGATTCGAGCTGGAAAAAATTAATATGATTATTTATCACCAAATAAATCCAATAGCATTTGCAATTGGACCAGTCAAGGTACATTGGTATGGCCTCATGTACCTGCTCGCCTTCTCAATGGCGTTTGGACTAGGATTATTTCGAATAAAACTCTATCAATTAAAATGGACCAAAGAAGAATTAAGCGACTTAATTTTTTACGCAGCACTTGGTGTAATTATTGGTGGTCGTCTCGGTTATATGATTTTTTATAATTTTTCTACTCTTTGGCATGATCCTCTAGAAATATTTAAAATTTGGCAAGGCGGCATGTCTTTTCACGGCGGGATTTTAGGCGTTACATTAGCAATTTTTATATTTTCTAAGGTTACTAAACGCCGTTTTTTAAATATAACTGACTTTATAACACCCTTGGTTCCTCTTGGTCTTGCAGCTGGTAGAATCGGAAATTTTATTAATGGTGAATTATGGGGGAGAGTGACAAACGTATCTTGGGCAATGATTTTCCCAGCGGCTGGAGATGTTCCAAGACATCCGTCACAATTATATGAGTTTGCTTTAGAAGGAATTTTATTATTTATTGTCATTTGGGTTTTTGCTAGAAAACCGCGGCCGGAAGGCATGATATCTGCTCTTTTTTTAATTGGATATGCAATTTGTAGGTGTATATCTGAATTATTCCGCGAACCAGATCAAAATATTGGTTTTGTCGCATTTAATTGGCTGACTATGGGACAATTGCTATCTATAATAATGCTAATTGTGGGCTTAATTCTTTTCATTTATTCTCGGAAAAATCATGAAACAATATCTTAACCTACTTGCGCATGTATTAAAAAATGGCGCACAAAAAGAGGACCGAACTGGAACTGGTACAATATCGATCTTTGCTCATCAAATGCGCTTTGATTTAACAAATTCCTTTCCACTCTTAACCACAAAAAAACTACATTTACGTAGTATTATTCACGAGTTATTATGGTTTTTAAATGGTGATACAAATATTCGCTATCTAAATGAAAATAACGTAAAAATCTGGGATGAATGGGCAGATGAAAATGGTGACCTAGGACCTGTTTATGGCAAGCAATGGCGCAGTTGGGTTGCAGCTGATGGAAGAAGTATCGATCAACTTTCAAAAATTATTACAGAAATAAAATCTAACCCTGATTCTAGAAGATTAATTGTCAATGCATGGAATGTAGGAGAATTAGATAAAATGGCTCTTGCGCCATGTCATACTATGTTTCAATTTTATGTTATAAATAATCGCTTATCATGCCAGCTATACCAAAGATCTGCGGATGTTTTTTTAGGGGTTCCTTTTAACATTGCATCATACTCTCTCCTAACTTGCATGATTGCCCAGCAATGTAATCTTGAATCTGGCGAATTTATTTGGACAGGAGGAGATTGCCACCTATATCTAAATCATATCGAACAAGCAAAGATCCAACTTAACCGAGAGCCACTATCTCCCCCTCAGCTTATAATAGAAAACAAACCAGCATCTTTGTATGAATACAAATATGAAGATTTCAAAATTATAAATTATGAGGCATACCCTTCTATCAAAGCACCAATTGCAGTCTAATCCAGGGCTGTCGCATCAAATTAATCAATGCTGGCGTGTAGGTTGGGCCTTGGCCCAACAAAAAATGCAGCTTTTTTATCGTTGGGCCAAGGCCCAACCTACGCCCCGTCTATATTATTTGATGAGACAGCCCTGCAGTCTAATCCTATTAAGATTTACAAAAATAAGTCGTGACTTTCTGTATTCAGTTAGATATTATCCGCTTGAAAGCTTAATGGAAAACAGCTTTTACAAAACCAACCATAACATGGAAGAATACAAATATGAAGGAAGATACTATCAATGAGATCATCGCGATTGCTATAGATTCATATAGAAAACAAACTACACCTGGAGATTTTGCAAAGCGCGCTGCTCATCTTGCGTCGTTAAATGCCGCCAAAGAACATAGCCCTGACCTTGCCGACTTTGCAACACTAGTTGCAGCAGCCAAATTTCATATAGAGGTAACGCAAGCTATAAATTTTTCATCAAAAATAGCTGATAGCGCTGTTAGCAAAGTTGATGCTAACAATAACTATGATGCTTTATGGGAAAAATTCTCTACCACCATTATTCCAAAACAATTCTCAGAGAATTATTTTTTTAATTTAGCTGAATCACCAAATAAAATTAGCCAAGCATTCACAGAAGCTGTTGCCCCATCTTATGAAAGCACTAGCGTATTAAATGTTGCTGCAAAAAATAAGGCAAAACGTGCGGCAGAATATGTATATGCAACAACATACGCAATAGCAAGAGCATCCTATGTAAAAGCTACTTTTCTCGCCACACAACAAAGTGGATATGCAAAACAAGACGCATTTATTTATAGTATTACTACTAATCTTAGGCGGGACTTGAACTATGACATTGTTAACCCTTTCCTTTTTATTAAACTTCTTAACGCAATTATTTTTAAGGTCTTGGTTAGCACTCTTTTATTAGCAGCCATAGCGGGCATATTTATTGCTGCATTTCATGTATTTCCCATCCCATTTATTCCTTTAATCTGTGCAGCCAGTGGTGGGACAGTTGTTTCTGTTGGGCTTTTAACTGGAAGCTTTTTTGCAACCAACAAATATAACGAAATTATGCATGAAAATGCAAATAGAGCCGAAATGGCAAATATTGTTTAAGGAAATTTATGATAATTTTAATTGGCTTAGGGGCTGCTGCAACTATCGCAGCAGGTAGCTATTTACTTCCTTTAATTATAACCTGCATAGCTTCAGGAATAACCATTATTGTAACTTTTGTATCAACCAGAGCATATTATCAAAGTAAAAATGATAAATCCGAAGAACTACATGAGTTAAAAAAAGAGCAAATACTAAGAGATAATAAACTACGTGATGAGGTCTCACGTATAGCAACAGAAACTGGTCTAGATATGCAACAACTTTTGCAGCTATCTAAAGAGCAGCAGTTAGTACTCAAAAATTGCTTAAGTGAATTTACCAAAAATATCGAAGAATCAGACGCTGCCACCAAAAATATCAATGAAATTGCTGGTTCGCTAGAAATTATAGCTAAAAATTCAAATCTGCAAAATGCAGTCGTCTTCAATGAACTCAATAAAATAAAAAATGAGCTTGTACTTGTAAATAATAAACTAAAAGAAGCTGAGTCCACAATAATACAAAAAGACTCCGAATTACAAGTTACCCTAGATAAATTAAAAGCGCTTGAGGAAAAATTCACTAAAGATTCTGAAATTAACCAAAATAACATGCAAAAATTAACAGATGAAATCTCCAAAACAAATAAATCATTAGAAATGGTAGAAGCCGGATTAATTTCAAAAGATGCTGAAATCGCATCTTTAAGAGAAAAAAATCTCTCATTAAGCGCAAATATCATTTCACTTAAAAATACGATTTCATCTCTAAATACTAAAGTCTCACAGTATACAGAAAAAGACGACGCGAAAATTCAAGAGATTCAACTTCTTATAAATGAAAACAAACAACTTAGCGATACTATTCAAGAACTTGTTGAAACAATTGAATCAAAAAATACATCTAGATCAGCAAATAATAAGCCCGTGGAAATCAGGCTATTTCAACCTAGAAAAAGCAGTTGAGCTCCACTACGCATGCCTACTGCTTTTTCTAGGTTAAACCTAATATTTAAGGAAATTCTATGCAAAATAGGCCAAATGAAATAATTTTCTCAACTCTATCTGCAAATATGAACTCGTTAACTAAGCTTAAGGAACTTACTAATCAAGAACTAAAAAAAATTAGACAAAACAAGTACCACATTGAAGAGACTCACTCGAACTTAGATCTCCTAATAAAAAGATATAATATCCATCAAAGTTATATTGGTAGCATTACTGAATGGTATGGTTCATGTCCATGGTGGGGCAAAATTTTACTGTTTATCTTCGCAGCAGCTATAGGAGCTGGTATTGGCGCGCTTTTTAACATGCCTCTCACCATATCAATTGTTTTTTGTGCTGCGTATTTATTTTTTTCATATTTTTTAATAAATAATTACAATGTAACTGAAAAAAAACTGAAGCTATTATGTGAAGATATAATCGAATTAGAAAAAGCTTTATCCTTAACAATTAGGCACTTTAACGAACTAAAACGCAGTTTAAACGATATTTTTGAAAATTTGTGTAAATTAAACGAAGAGTTGCAACTTAATATTGAAAATATTCAAAAAAATAGTGATGCCTTAGCTAAAGAAGTTTTTCAATATAAAAGTATTATTCAAGAGCTGACTAAAGCAAAAAATATTCTCTGCGAATCATCAGATAAAATATCAACTACATTTCTTAAATCATCATCTATCATATCTGATAACTGCCAAATTATTTCTGTTAGTAAAGACTCTATGCATAGGGTAAGTAATGCTAACAAATTGAGCTCCGAAAAATTAGCAAAAAACGCTGATGACTTACAAGAGATATCAGTACAATACCATTCAGCAACACAAACATTTACAGAAACAACAGAAAAAATAATTGCTTTATATGACTGTATACAAAAGAAAATAGAAGTCCTTGAGAAACAGAAATTAGAAAAGACGAAGATCCCTCAAGCTGAAGATGAATACAGTGATTCATTGAATAAATCCAAAGAGCCTGAAAATAAATTCATACCTAAAAAAGATGATACTGGTATTATTGAAGATGCAAAAAGAGCGCGCGAGGAAAGTAAAAAAATCAGGCAAAAAGCATTAGGGTTAAAGGATGTGCCAATTAGAACCCAATGGACTAGTTCCTAATTCGAAGACCACACTGGGTTGCCTCGCTATGCTCTTAACTAACTTCACAATTTGTACGTAAATTAATCAGTTATTCGTCTTTGC
>Ga0155559_1147_pt3 | contig 10789 bp, 8 predicted proteins | sample RifCSPhighO2_12_FD_107216 | JGI IMG/M metagenome (GOLD analysis project Ga0155559, IMG submission 107216) | Legionellales bacterium RIFCSPHIGHO2_12_FULL_35_11
GTGTGCTATGACGAATATGATCCATATTTGGTTGTTGCAGCAGACAAGGGCACAGCTACTTTTTCAGATATAGCTAATGCAATATCAATAGAATACGGATTTTGGTTAGGCGATGCTTTTGCTTCTGGCGGCTCAATTGGCTATGACCATAAAAAAATGGGTATTACTGCGAAGGGCGCATGGGAGTCTGTTAATCGGCATTTTTATGAAAAAGGTATTGATATCTTAACAACCGATTTTACTGTAGTTGGTATAGGAGATATGGCCGGGGATGTGTTTGGGAATGGGATGTTGTTATCAAACCATATTCAATTAATTGCCGCATTTAATCATATGCATATTTTTGTTGACCCAACTCCGTGTGCTAAGTTAAGTTTTCTTGAAAGACAAAGGTTATTTAATTTGCCTGGTTCGTCATGGGAGGACTATGATAAGAAGTTAATTTCAAGTGGTGGTGGAGTATTTCGAAGAAATGCTAAATCTATTATATTAAGCCCTGAAATGCAGCAATTATTTAAGGTAAATCACACCAAAATTGAACCAAATGCATTAATTAGATTAATTTTAAAAGCCAAAGTTGATTTATTATGGTTTGGTGGGATAGGGACTTTTGTTAAGTCTAAAACAGAAACTGCGGTAGATGCAGGAGATAAAGCCAATGATGTGATTCGGATTGATGGAAATGAGCTTAATTGCATGTCTGTTGTTGAGGGCGGAAACCTAGGTATTACTCAATTAGGAAGAGTAGAATATGCCAACCAGAATGGTTTAATTTATACTGATTCCATTGATAATTGTGCTGGTGTTAGTTGTTCTGATAAAGAAGTTAACACAAAAATTTTATTAAATGGGATAGTTGCATCAGGGATCATTACTGTAAAACAAAGAAATGAATTACTAACCGAGATGACAGATGAGATTGCATCGTTAGTTATTAGGGAGAATTACTTACAAACTCGATCTATTAATTTATCAGTGTTTCAATCTTATAAAACTATAGAATTACATATGCGACTCATAGATGAGTTGCAGGCTTCAGGTAAGCTTGATAGAGAATTAGAATTTTTGCCAGATAATAAAACCTTAATGGAAAGGAAATTAGAGGGAAAAGGATTAACTAGTTCTGAGATAGCTGTACTATTATGTTACTGTAAAATTCTATTAAAGGAATCTGTTTTATCTTCTAATCTACCAGAAGATCCTTATTTGAATGTTTTATTAGTAAACTATTTTCCTAAGCCTTTGCGTGAAAGTTTTAAAAAGCAAATGGAGACGCATCCTTTAAAACGTGAAATTATAGTTACTCGTATTAGTAACATTATAATTAGTGAGATGACTTTTAGTTTTATATTTAGAATGCAGCATGAAACTGGCGCAGCTGTTTCCGATATAGTTAGATGTTATATTATAGCTAGGGAAGTAATGGATATGGATACTACCTGGCAACAGATTGAAAAATTAGACGCAGTAATTCCTGAAAATGAACAAATGAATATTATGATAGTATACATGCGTTTATTACGTCGTTTTGTGCGCTGGTTTTTAAGTTCACAGAATATGAATCTAGATATTGAAACGTTGATTAATAAATATAAAAATGATGTAACAGAGTTACGGAAATCTTTTATTAATTGTATTGTTGATGAACAAAGAACTAGGTACGATGAGCATTATAGTAATTACGTTAATCTTGGAATATCTGATAAGTTGGCTCATGAAATAACTAGCGCTAGAAGTTTATTTCCAGCATTAGATATTTCTGAAATTGCACGTAGTTCTGGTTTAGGTATTGAAAATGCGGCGAAAGCGTATTTTCAAGTTGGTGATTTTTTGAATCTTGGTTGGATCCGAAACGAGATTATTATTAATTCCACTGAAAATCATTGGGAGGCATTGTCAAGGGAATCACTAAGGGATGATTTTGACTGGCATCAAAGAAGGCTAACATTAAGTTTACTTAATAGTAATCCGGAAGGACTTAATTTCCAAGAGTTTTTAAGTGAATGGGCTAAATTAAACTCCGATAAATTAGATCGCTGGAATTATATTTTAGGAAATTTAAAATCTGCGAGTGTATTAACATATGTAATGTTTTTTGTAGTAATCAGGGAGCTTTTAGTTCTAACGCAAAGTAATATGGATATTAAATAGTTTGATGGTTTTTTGTATCCTTGTTCGATCTTGGAGAGACAAGGATACTACTCCAATCGATCCTTTATTCCACACGGCCCTGAGCTCAGTCCATTCTGAATATATATCAGTCATTGTTAGGCTCCAAATAAAACTACCAGCCAATGATGTACCGCAATGTGCAACTGTATCAGCTTCTAAAAACCCAGGAGAAAAACTCTGAACAAGTTTACATTTTAATGTATCTGATCTATAATCCTACTTATAGTCTTTACTTTGGCAATTAAAATGATCCTTAAAAATGATGAGATCCTTAAAAAGGATGTCATCATAGTATCTAAAGATATGCTCCTGGAAATTCCATTTAACACAATATACAGCTATGCAAATAACTTATTTGATTTAAAAGAACTTGTATTTGCAGATCCATCCATACAAACACAAGTGGATTTTTTTAAAAAAACAAAGCTATCTGAGATTGAATATTCAAATACTGATAAAAATGACTTTTTTACAATGACAAATTATTCGACGGGTGAATCAATTCAAGTTTCCAATCGCATGTCTTCGCGTGGAGAATTAAGAGGTGAAAAACTACGTGAATTGCTCGATCAACGAAAACAAGAAAATCCTGATGAAGTTGCATATGACACTATTACAAGAGCAATAAAAACCGCTGAGTGTTCTGATATGGTTACTATGTTACGCCGTGCAGTCTCCAAAGGGGAATGTGCTGAAAAAAACTATATCCATCCAATGACTGAAGAGCATTTTGAGCTTTTTACTGCGATGCTGTTGGGTAAAATACAAGAAAAAATACAAAATAAAACACTGAAAAATAACTTAGAACCTAAAGATATTAGGGATAGTGAAGTACTTCAAAAGATAATTTTGAAAGGAATAGATATTGGTGCTATTTATGATGTCACACAGATTTTAACTGTTAATTTTCAAGAAATTAAAGAGAAAGGTGAGGAGTTATCAAATCGTGGATACTTGAAAGCCGCAAAAGCAGCTTTGGATCTCTATAGTAATTTAATTGTTCAAAAAGAAAACCTAATACAAGGAAAATTATCTATTCAAAATTTTAGTGAAAATTGCAACAAATTAATTGAAGAGTCACAAAATAGCGAGCTTAAAAATCATCGCGGTTTCTTTGGTAGTATTTGGCATGGTATTAAAGTGGCATTAAATGCGATTACTTTTGGAGCAGTTGCAATAACCCCTACAAAGTCAATTCAAAAAACAATAAAACTGAAAGATTCTTTGACAAACTTTGTAGATTCTAATGCAAGTAAAGTTGAAGATGAAGGTCAACCAGAAGAAAATACTGATTTGCGCTTTAAACAGTAAATAAAGCCGATTGCATCACTCGCAGTGACGCCAAGTTAGTTCGGAACGTTTTTCAGGCCCTGTATAAAGGCTCGCAATGACGAATATGTGGCAACCAGATAGGCGGGTTAAAGAACAAAAATGCTATTTTATAATTGCTAATTTCCATGAGCGAACGGTATTTTCTAATAATGTTGCTATGGTCATCGGACCAACTCCACCAGGTACAGGAGTAATCCAGGCAACTTTATCTTGTACTTCGGCAAAATTTATATCACCACAAATTTTATCGTTAATTCTATGAATTCCTACATCAACTACTACTTGGTTTGAATTAAACCACGTACTTTCGGTAATGTTTTGAATTCCTGTTGCACTAATAATGATATCAGCAATACGTACTAACTTTTCTAATTCTCTAGTTTTGCTATTACAAATAGTAACAGTTGCTTTAGCAAGCAAAAGTTCCAGAGCCATAGGCCTGCCAACTATATTTGATGCTCCTAAAATAACTGTTTTCTTGCCGGCTATTGGAATATTGTAAAAATTTAGTAATTGAATAATTCCATATGGAGTACATGGTCGCATTAGTGGATTAGCTTTCGCTAATCTACCGAAATTATAGGGGTGAAATCCATCTACATCTTTATGGGGGTTAATGTGTTCAATTATGTTGTCAGTATTAATATGACTTGGTAGAGGTAATTGGACTAAAATTCCATTTACTTCCTTGTCCAAATTTAATTTATTGATTAACTCGATTAATTCATTTTCAGTGGTTTCAGATGGTAAATTATAAGAAAAAGACTTTATGCCAACTTCAAGGCAAGCTTTTCTTTTAGCATTTACATATATTTCAGATGCTTTATCTGTGCCAATAAGTATTACTGATAAACCAGGTGGACGACAGCCATTATTAATTGCCATTTCTATATCTTGTTTAATTTTGTTCTTGATAGTAGCGCTTGCTATTCTGCCATCTAATATTTTACCGACCATGTTTTTATAAAATCTCAAAAAATTTAGTATATTATAACTTAAATATCTAAAGGCGATATAATTAAAATTATGTTAAAATTCAGTAAATTTAGTATTTTAGTAGGAACTTTGAGTGCGAATAGTTCTAGTAATTGAGTATGACGGCAGTCAATACCATGGTTGGCAAGAGCAAGTTGGTTTAAAAACTTTGCAGAGTACATTAGAGAAGGCTATCAGTAGTGTTGCCAATCACGAGGTAAAAGTTGTTTGTGCTGGACGAACAGATACAGGAGTGCATGCATCTAATCAGGTAATTCATTTTGACTCTGAAAATCATCGAAGTATAAGGGCATGGGTTTATGGTGTAAATTCAGCATTGCCTAAAGATATATGTGTAAAGTGGGGTAAAGAAATTTCAGATGAATTTCATGCTAGATTTTCAGCAATATCTAGAAAATATAGATATATTATTCATAACTCAGCCGTTCGTCCAGCCCTACTTAGATCTAATATAACATGGCAGTATCGCCAGCTTGATGCACATCTTATGCATGAAGCAGCGCAATGTTTGAGAGGAGAACACGATTTTACATCATATCGTTCAGTCGAGTGTCAAGCTAAAACTCCTATGCGAAATATTTCAGAAATTAGTGTAAAAAGAATTGATGATTTAATATTAATTGACATTAAGGCAAATGCTTTTTTACACCATATGGTTAGAAATATTGCTGGCGTACTAATTGCTATTGGCTCAGGTAAAAAAACAGTGAATTGGTCAAATGAAGTGCTGTTATCTAAAAATAGAAAGCTAGGAGCAGAAACAGCTCCGCCATATGGTTTATATTTGATGGGCGTTACATATCCTAAAGAATTTGATATTAAAGAGAGTATTTCTAAACCTTTATATATAGATTAGAGAATAATTATGAATAATGTTGATAGCACAATAGCTGATGATAAGCCACTTAATTTTATTAAACAAATTATAGAAAATGATTTATCTACCAAAAAATACTCGGAAATTGTAACGAGATTCCCACCTGAGCCAAATGGATATTTACACATTGGTCATGCAAAATCCATATGCCTAAACTTCGGGCTCGTAGATAAATACCCCGGCCACTGCTATTTACGATTTGATGATACTAATCCTTTGAAAGAGGAAGATGAGTTTGTAAACTCTATTATTGATGATGTTTCCTGGTTGGGTTATAAATGGAAAGATATAAAATATTCATCAGATTATTATGAAAATTTATATGACTATGCAGTTGAGTTAATTAAAAAAAACCTTGCATATGTTGACAGCCTTAGCCAAGAAAAAATTAGAGAGTATCGTGGTAATTGGCAGGAAATTGGTAAGACAAGTCCTTATAGAAATAGATCTATAGAAGAAAACCTTGACTTGTTTTCTAGAATGAGATCGGGTGAGTTTGCAGATGGCAAACATGTTTTAAGGGCAAAAATTGATATGGCATCAGGAAATATCAATATGCGTGATCCTGTTCTATACAGAATTCGTCATGCTCATCATCAAAGAACTGGCGATAAATGGTGTATTTATCCAATGTATGATTATGCTCATCCTATATCTGATGCAATAGAACATATTACTCATTCCTTGTGTACTTTAGAGTTTCAAGATCATAGACCTTTGTATGATTGGTTTATTGAAAATTTACCAGTTCCTGCTAGACCTATTCAAACAGAATTTGCAAGACTTAATTTGTCGCACACAGTTACTTCTAAAAGAAAACTTCGGCAGCTTGTTGAGGATGGAATAGTATCTGGCTGGGATGATCCAAGGTTGCCAACAATTAAAGGTATGAAAAACAGAGGATATCCTCCGAAGGCTATTCGTGATTTTTGTGAAATAATAGGTATTTCCAGAAGTGATTCAGTAATCGATGTTTCAATTTTAGAGGATTGCGTCAGAGAAGAGTTAAATAAAACTACGAAACGTACTTTAGCTGTTTTAGATCCGTTAAAAATTATTATAGAAAATTATCCGCATGAACAAGAAGATATGTTAAACGCATCATATTCTCCACAAGATGCAAACAGCGCAACGCGAGAATTACCATTTAGTCGTGAAATTTATATAGAACGTAGTGATTTTATGGAAAATCCTACTAAAGGTTTTTTTAGACTAGCTAAAGATAAGGAAGTAAGATTAAGACACAGTTATGTGATTAAATGTAACGAGATTATCTATAATGATGCCGGCGAAGTAGTTGAGTTAATCTGTACTTATGATCCTGAAACTCTTGGTAAAAATCCAGTTGGAAGAAAAGTGAAAGGGGTTATTCATTGGGTTTCTGTTAAAACAGCAAAGAAGATAGTAGTACAGCAATTTGATAGATTATTTATGGATGAAAACCCTGGAAGAGAAGACGATTTCATGCAATTTTTAAATAAAAATTCTCTTCAAGAGAAGATAGCGTATTGTGAGCCTGCTATCTTAAATGAGCATTTAGATGCTGTTATTCAATTTGAAAGATTAGGGTATTATAAGGTTAATAAAATTGCAAATAATCAAGTAACTTCGTTACATAGAGTAGTTGATTTGAAAAGTAGTTGGGCTAAATTAGAGGCAAAATAATTATGTTGAAGCTTTATAACTCACTCAGTAGAAAAAAAGAGCTATTCAAGCCAATGCATGATAGCTCTGTAAATATGTATGTGTGTGGAATGACAGTATATGATTTTTGTCATCTAGGACATGCTAGATCTATGGTTAGTTTTGATGTTATTGCTCGTTATCTCAGAAATATAGGTTATAAACTTAAATATGTTAAAAATATTACGGATATAGATGATAAAATAATCAACAGAGCAAATGAATTAGGTATTTCTATCCATGAGTTAACTGAAAAGTATATTTATGAAATGCATGCAGATGAAAAAGCTCTGAATATTCTTCCACCTGATAGTGAGCCAAGAGCGACAGATCATATATCAGAAATAATTTCTTTAATAGAAAAACTAATTGATAATAGGCATGCATACTTAGGAGAAAGTGGTGATGTTTATTATGAGGTCTCTAAATTTAAAGATTATGGAAAGTTATCTCAAAAAAATATCGATGGTTTAATGGCTGGAGCAAGAGTTGAAATTAGTGAAGATAAGCGCTCTCCATTAGATTTTGTATTATGGAAAAAAGCGAAAGATCATGAGCCATCATGGAGCTCACCGTGGGGAAATGGCCGACCTGGATGGCATATAGAATGTTCAGCAATGGCTAGCTGTGAGCTAGGTGAGCAGTTTGATATTCATGGTGGTGGTTTAGATTTACAATTTCCGCATCATGAAAATGAAATTGCCCAAAGTGAGGTAGCTAATTGTAAGCCATTTGCAAATTATTGGTTGCATTCTGGAATGTTACAAATCAATAACGAAAAAATGTCGAAGTCTACAGGTAATTTTTATACAATTAAGGATGTTTTAAAAAAATATCACCCAGAAGTGATTCGATACTTCCTATTAAGTAGTCACTATCGTAGCCCTTTAAATTATTCTGAAGAGAATATTACTAATGCTGGAAGAGCTTTAGCTAGATTTTATCAAGCAATAAAAGATATAAAGATTATTGAAGATGTAGTCGTTGATTCTTGGGTTTTAAAATTTAATCAGGCAATGGAAGATGATATTAATACGCCTGTTGCCATATCAATTTTGTTTGAATTAAGTCATGAAGTAAATAAAAGTAGATCTGCTAAACTTGCAAATACATTAATAAAATTATCAAAAATACTTGGGTTTTTAACTGAAACCCCAGATGTGTTTTTGCAAACTTGTTTTAAAAATTTAGCAAAAGATCAGACTGAAATTGCATCGCTAATTAATAAGAGAAATATAGCTCGTGCTGAAAAAAATTGGGCTGAAGCTGATTCAATTAGAAAAGAGTTATTAGCTGATGGCATTGAATTAGAAGATACAGCTAATGGAACAGAGTGGAGATTAGCTTTGTAGTGAGTTAAACCTAGAAAAAGGTATTAAGATGAATTTGCAATTAAAAAATAAAATTTATTTAGGTGTTAATGTTGATCATATCGCAACCTTACGTGAAGCAAGAGGATGTAATTACCCTGATCCGGTACAAGCTGTAATTGATGCTGAACTAGCTGGAGCGGATGGCATTACTTTACATCTACGGGAAGATAGGCGGCATATAAATGAAAGAGATGTGCGATTAATAAGAAAAGTCCTGCAGACTAGAATGAATTTTGAGATGGCAGTGACTGACGCGATGCTTGCTTTTGCTGAAGAAATTTCTCCGCAGCATGTTTGTTTTGTGCCAGAAAAAAGAGAAGAGTTAACTACGGAAGGTGGATTAGATGTAATTGCAAACTTCACAGTAATTTCTGAAGCAGTTAAGAGAATGCAAAAAAATAATAGTGAAGTATCATTATTTATAGCTCCAGATATTAAGCAGATTAATGCTGCATTTGAAGCAAAAGCGACTACAATTGAAATACACACAGGTAATTATGCTAATACTGTTGGTGAAAACCAAGCAATTGAATTAGATAAAATTAGACAAGCGGCTGAATATGCTGCTAATCTAGGATTAATAGTAAATGGTGGCCATGGTTTGCATTATCATAATGTTCAGCCAATAGCTGCTATCGATGTTTTTCATGAGTTAAATATTGGTCATGCTATTGTAGCAAGAGCACTTTTTGTTGGTTTTAAAGAGGCGGTTAGTAGCATGCGGCAATTGATGCAGGAAGCACGAAATTATGCCTATACTAGATCCTTTGGTAATACGTCTGACCGGTGACTCAGGTGATGGTGTTCAATTAGTCGGCGAACAATTAACAATAAGCGCGGCACTTGCTGGTAAAAATGTCCGCACTTTACCAGATTTTCCTGCTGAAATTCGAGCTCCAGCAGGCACTGTTGCGGGTGTTTCTGGATTTCAGTTAGCAATAGCTGAACAAGCTATATTCACAGCTGGCGAGTCATTGGATGTCCTAGTGACTTTAAATCCAGCTGCTTTAAAAAATTCTCTCCAGTTTCTAAATCCAAATGGCCTTTTGATTGTAAATGAAGATAGCATGCAGCAAAAAGATTGGGATAAAGCTGGGTTATCGTCTGATTTTCTAGAATCTATACAAGAAAATTATCAAATAATATCTTTGCCACTTATTAAGAATACCTTAGAAGCCTTATCTAAATTTAATATCTCACATTCAGAAGCAAAGAAATCAAAAAATTTTTATGTATTAGGCATGGTATTATGGTTATTTGATCTATCAATTGACCATTGTTTAGATTTTATTGAACACAAATTTAAAAAAAATCCTGAAATTTTAATGGCGAATAAGGAAGCACTGAAAGCAGGATATAACTATAGCATGACCTTAGAGCTCATTAAAAGGCCATATGTTATTGGCGATGCGCAAAGAGAAAAGGGTGATTATAGACAAATAACGGGCGTTGAAGCAGTTTCATTGGGGCTTGCAACTCTTGCTACAATAAGTAACAAAAAAGTTTTGGTTGCTGGATATCCAATTACTCCAGCTTCAGCAATATTGGAAGAATGTGCTAAATTGCAAGATTTCGGCGTGGAGTTATTACAAGCGGAAGATGAAATTGCTGCATGTTGCGCGTGTCTTGGGGCATCGTTTGCTGGAAATCTTGCGTTAACATGTACATCTGGTCCAGGCATGGATTTAAAAAGTGAGAGTATTGGATTAGGTGTTGCTTGTGAATTGCCGTTAGTAATCTTAGACGTTTCCAGAGCAGGTGCTTCTACCGGATTACCAACTAAAACTGGACAAAGCGATTTACGCTTAGCAATGTATGGTAGGCATGGCGAGTCACCACTTACTGTTTTAGCTCCCAAATCACCAGCCGATTGTTTTTATACTATTATTGAAGCATTTAAAATAGCAATTAAGTATATGACGCCAGTTATTGTTTTGATGGATGCATATCTAGCTGTTGCTGCTGAGCCATGGCAAATTCCAAGTATTGAATCACTCTATTTACCAGAAATAATACAAAATCAAAATGCTAAACCATTTGCAAGGAATGAAAATTTAAGCCGTAGCTGGAATACCCCTGGAACACCAGGATTTATCTATCAGCTAGGTGGATTAGAAAAACATGGTGACTTTGGGCAAGTAAGTTATGATGCAAATAATCATCAACACATGGTAGATATTAGATTAAAGAAAATAGAAAATACTGCTAATGAATATTCTCCGCTTGAGGTTGAAGGCAATTTAAAGGCAAAAATTCTTTTGCTCGGATTTGGCAGTACATATGGAAGTTTAAAAACTGCTACTTTAAAGTGCCAGGAAGATGGTATAGAAATTGCTTGTTTAAATTTACGCTATCT
>Ga0155559_1053_pt1 | contig 10452 bp, 13 predicted proteins | sample RifCSPhighO2_12_FD_107216 | JGI IMG/M metagenome (GOLD analysis project Ga0155559, IMG submission 107216) | Legionellales bacterium RIFCSPHIGHO2_12_FULL_35_11
AATGATATTTATCACTGCATTATAGATCTTTAATTATACATATGAAACATTAATGGGAGGTCATACCCGCTGGATAAAACACAACTGCCAGATGATATTGAATTCAAGGGTTATGAAACCCGCATTGTGCAAGACCTAAAAATAATCACCGATAACGTAGAATTTAAACTACAAACGTTTTATTCTCCTTCCCTGAACAAAACGTTTGTGGCTCCAATGCCTCCTGAGTATAAAGGCAGTGAATTTGGTCCCGGTGTAAAAACGCTGGTTATCACATTATATCGTGATTCAGGCATGACAACACCAGCCATTGAGCGCTTTCTTAAAACATTCGATTTACAGATTTCTCATGGCAAAATTTCGTCATGGTTAACGGAAGATCACGATATTTTCCACGCAGAAAAAGAAGACATCATTGATGCAGGGCGGGCAGCAAGCCCCTATCAACAAATGGATGATACAGGCAGTCGAGTCAATGGGAAAAATCATTATACCCATGTGTTGTGCAATGATTTTTTCACCGCTTACTTCACCCGCCCAGGGAAAGACCGATTGACTCTGTTGGAATTATTGTGTCGGGATCAATTAATGTTCCTGTTCAATCAGGATGCGCTTACGATCATGGCTGATTTTGGTCTTGCTAAAAAATGGCTGACCCACATAGAGCCTATGCTACAAACAAAGCCTTTAACGCGCAAAGAAATGGATAACCTACTGAAGACGTTGTTTTCAAATCCTAAAAAGCACAGCACCAATCGTCGTGTCGTACTGGAATCAGCAGCATTGGCTTGGTATCAACAATCCGAATATTACATCCAATACCTCATGACAGATGATGCGCCACAATTTAACAAACTGGCGCTGTATCATATCTTATGCTGGATCCACGAAGGACGACATTATAAAAAACTCAATCCACTATCGGATATAAATCGAAGCATCCTGGATGCGTTTCTTAATCAATTTTGGGATTACTATGACGCACTATTGACGTACAAAGAGGCGCCTTCTTTGGAAATGGCAACGCAATTATCAATGCAATTTGATCGCCTGTTTGAAACCATCACAGGATATGATGCACTCGACAAACGCATCGTGCTAACTCGAACAAAAAAGACTGAATTATTACTAGTCTTGGATCATCCTTTTTTGCCCATTCATAATAATGGTTCAGAATTAGGTACGCGCGTACAGGCTAGAATACGTGATATCAATTTTCAAACCATTTCTGAAAATGGAACGAAATCAAAAGATACTTTTGCTACACTTGTACAGACCGCAAGAAAAATGGGTGTTAACTTCTACCGATATGTTTATGATAGAGTAACTAAAAAATTTGAAATGCCATCATTGGCTTAATTGATCTTGATCAAGGCTCAACAACTACAAAATACCACGTAATTACTTTGATACGATCATTCGATCGGCAATCAGCATGTGTTAGCAGTCTTATTGGAAAATATTAAATATTGACAAATCAAATGTAACCACATATAGTTACAAAATGAGTAAACAAGAAAAATTGTTGAAGCAGGCAAGGAACAATCCACAAGGATTGTCCTTTAATGACTTCAAGACCTTACTAAGCCGGTTTCAATGGGTGGAAGATCATCAAACTGGAAGTCACTCCATTTGGTATTCTCCCATAGGATTCCGTTTATCCATTCAAAATAGAAATGGAATGGCAAAAGGTTATCAAGTAAAGCAATTTTTATCTCAACTTGATGAGGATATTCCAAATGAGTGATCAATTTGACGGGTTTTCAATTTACTTGGCGGAAGATGAAGATGGTGATTTTTTAGCGCATTTCATGGAACTTCCTAATGTTTCAGCTTTTGCAAGTACTCCAGAAGATGCACTTCATGAATTAAAGTTAGCGTGGGAGGGGGTTAAAGCAAGTTATCATAAACATAACGAGTCTATACCTGTTGCTCCTTCAAAAAAAGAATATAGCGGCCAATTTAATGTCAGAATTGATAAACGAGTACACAAAAATTTAGCCATAGAAGCAGCGCAGTCCGGTATGTCATTAAACGCCTTGGTTTCACAAAAATTAGCGATCGCCTGTGCGCATGAGCATCATATTTAATTAATTGAATTTAGTTACCCGGCTATTGTGACAAGATACTTTTATAGCATTTTTAAGTAATACATAAACTGCACCAGCACCACCATCTTTGGATAGCGCGCTATTAAATAGAAGAACTTCAGCAATTTCTGGCAGCCAGATACTTATTAAGTTTTTTAAAATAGGTGCCTCACCATTTTTACCTCCTTTTCCATGAACTATAAGTAATAATCTGTGGCCTAATTTTGATTGCTTCTGAATAAATTGACTTAAAGCTTCAGCTGCTAAATCAGGGTGCATTCCATGTAAATCCAGTTTCGCCTCATACTTTTTTATAGCATTTTTAATTTCTAACAATCTTTTTTTGGAAATACCATGCCGGGAAAAAGATAAAATGGTATCTGAGGATACTGGAGTATGGAAATAAGTAGTTGATAAATTATATGATGTGTATTTTTCATCTTGTTTATTATACTTATTCGGAAACTCTACTGCGGACGTGGATTGCTTTGTCGATTTGAAGCTCGAATTATCATGTACTTGTGTGTGCACTCCGCCATCTGCAGCTATTTTCCGAAGAATCCTATTGTTTTTAGATGGTAATTTAGTGGATTTTGGTATTTTATCGCGATTTTTTGGCTTAACTTTTAATGGAGTCACTCCACGCATTGATGCTCGAAAAAGTTCCACTTCCTCATCAGGAATTTCTATGTTTTTTGGCATAATCGTGTAATTTAAAAACGCGCATTTTGAAGTTAATAGAGTATAGCATATAATATAGTTACTTTAAGATAGCGGAGTAGTTTACTTGTTTTATAACGAAGCAGTAGTTGAGTTAAATACGATAGCTGATTTTTTGCGTTTTGGTTATTCAAAAGCTCGTGAAGCAAACCTGTATTATGGTCATGGGACAGATAATGCATGGGATGATATTTGGATGTTGGTCGCTGGTAGTTTAAGTTTACCTTTTGATGTTGATAAAGTGTTGTTAGGAACAAAACTGACCAAGTCAGAGAAAGTATATTTAGCTATACAATTAGAAAAACGAATTAAAAAACAAATTCCGGTGCCATATTTGACGAATAGGGCGTATTTTTGTGACTTAGAATTCTATATTGATAATCGAGTTTTAATCCCCAGGTCTCCTATTGCTGAACTTATTAATTCAGCATTTTTACCTTTTTTGGACTCTAAAAAAGTAGAGCGCGTACTTGATTTATGTACTGGTAGTGGTTGCATTGCTATAGCTTGCTGCTATGAGTTTCCTGATGCTGTTGTAGATGCAGTGGATATTTCAAGTGATGCTTTAAACGTTGCAAAAATTAATCAAGATAAACATGAGTTGCATCACCAGTTAAAATTAGTGAAGTCTGATTGTTTTAAAAATCTGCCGCTTGTTAAATATGATTTGATTGTAAGTAACCCGCCATACGTTGGTGATCTAGAAATGCAGACTTTACCAGCAGAGTATCATCATGAACCTAAATTAGCTCTTGAATGCGCGAATAATGGCCTGGAGATTGTTGATAATATTTTAAGAAATGCAGGAAAATTCTTAACTAAAGACGGAATTTTAGTAGTCGAGGTTGGAAATTCTGCCGATCTTTTACAAAATACATATCCTCAAATACCTTTTTTATGGGTTGATTTTGAAAATGGAGGGGATGGGGTATTTATTTTAACAGTCGAACAACTAGAGGCCATCAATTTGGATTCGTTTGAGATGTAAATCCATAATCTTGGTTATTTAAGATAATCAAGATAACTGTTAATTTTGTATATACTGCGCGAGGGCACAATCTGAAGTTTTTTTTGACGACGCTATTTTTGTGTCAGTTTGCCGTTTAAATCGCAGCCAATAGCTGGACTATTGTCAAGATTTAAACGGCAAAATGGCGCGAAAATAGCAAGTCAAAAACTTCAGATTGTGACCGCGCGCAGTATATATTCAGATAAGGTTTTAAATTATGAAAAAATTAAATATAGCTGTTGTTGGTGCCACTGGAGCGGTTGGGAAAAGTGTTTTTGAAGTACTTAGTGAGCGTGATTTTCCGATTCAAAACATATATCCATTAGCTAGTGCCAAATCTGTAGGTACAACAGTGACGTTTAATAATCAAGAGTTTGATGTGTTGGACTTGGAAAATTTCTCATTTATAGATGTTGATATTGCCATTTTTTCTGCTGGTGGGTCTGTTTCCAGAGATTATGCGCCAATAGCTGCCGCGGAAGGATGTGTGGTAATAGATAATACCTCACATTTTCGGTATGAAGATGATATTCCGTTGGTTGTGCCTGAAGTTAATCCAGAAGACATTGCTAAATACACTACGCGTAATATTATTGCTAATCCTAATTGTTCAACTATTCAAATGGTTGTTGCATTAAAACCATTACATGATGTTGCAAAAATTTCTAGAATAAATGTTGCTACATATCAGGCAGTATCAGGTTCTGGTAAGGCGGCAATTGATGAATTAATTTCGCAATCTGGAAACTTATTAAATGGTATTCCAGTTAAACCAGAAGTATATTCAAAGCAAATTGCATTTAATGTATTACCACATATAGATAAATTTGAAGAAAATGGTTATACCAAAGAAGAAATGAAAATGGTTTGGGAAACAAGAAAAATATTGGGTGATGATAGTATTTTAGTAAATCCAACAGCAGTAAGAGTCCCTGTTCTTTATGGTCACTCAGAGGCAATTCATGTCGAGTTCAAAGAACCAATTTCAGCAGAGACCGCTAGAAAAATTCTTAAAAAAGCCCCTGGAGTTAAAGTAATTGATAATATTGCAAAGCTGCAATATCCAACAGCAATTTCTGATGCGACAGGAAGCGATTTAGTTTATGTTGGTCGAATTAGGGAAGATATCTCTCATAAATCAGGATTAAATCTTTGGGTGGTTGCGGATAATATTCGGAAGGGTGCTGCAACTAATGCTGTACAAATTGCTGAAATACTATATCGTGATTATTTATAGAACTAAGTATATAATTTATATATGAGAAGATCTAAGTTAGCTAGAAACGATAGGTTGGGACAAATCGCTTGGGTTTTACCAAATCCAGGGTGGAGAACTTTGGTTTTAGGTTCTCGCCCTGTAATAGCAACATATAATGTATGTAATACAAGTAATTTTCCAGTTACAATTTCTATGGTGGAATTGGTTCAAGGAAATGATAGTCGCCTTAATATTGTTGGCGGCAATTGTACTTCTGGCAAAGTATTATGCCCTCAAGAAATCTGTACAATTGAGCTGGAAGCAAATCCTAGAGCTATTGGTACAGTTAAACAAGTTTTATCTATAACTCATGCAGGTATTGAATCCCCATTATGGATAGATATTGTATTTGCTGTTGTTAGAAAAGAAGGTCTTAGAAGAGATAGTTCGTATTTAGTTGAAGACACATTAAATATGGAGCGCCTAAGACGACAAATAGAGCAAAATGGCCATAGAAAATTAGCTAAAGTTAACGCTAGAGAACATGGTGATGAAGATGCTAAAATAAGTACAATGAGCGCGGAAGGTCAGCTTGAAAATAATATTCATCAAAACCCTTGGTTAAATAGCCAAAGGTTTGATGGAGTTGATAAAAATTTAAATCCAGATCCGCCTCTTAATACAAAAGCGCGTACGGAATTCGATAATAATAGACGTGAGCAAGAAATGGAAAAACAGCTGCGCTTAGGTCATGCTCCAAGAGTTTCGTCAGCACCTAAGCCACCTGGCATGTAGGGGTAAAATATGACTATCGCAAATGATATTATTAGTTGCAGAGTTCCAGATTTCGATTATTATTTACGAGAAGGTGAATCATTAGACGATATTGATGAGTATGGATTTACCCTGTTAATAGAAACTGTTATTACAAGACAAGCGAAAATAGCTAAGCTGCTTATAGACAGAAAAGTTGATATAAATAAGCCTGATGTAACCGGCAGAACCGCTTTGCATTGGGCAGTTGATAATGCTGATTTGGAAATGGTAAAACTATTATTACATAATGGTGCAAATCCAAATGCATATACTAGCTCTGGTCTTTCTGTTTTAGTTTATCCAATTCTGCGGCAACAAAATGATATTAAGCACTTGCTATATCAATACAATGCTAAATTAGATTTTGCCTTAGATTTTATATATACAAAATTATTAGGTCATCGTTTTGAATTAAAAGGTGATGTCGATATTGTAACAGCCGAAGGTGAATTTATAGAGTTAGATTACGAAGGATTTATTTTAGAGTTCACAGTTGCGGTTATAAAAGATTCATTAAGACGTTTTACTAGTAGTTATTCAACTAGACATTTTCGGAGTCAATATAAATATGTCCATGTAATAATGGATGCATTCGGTATAGCGGATGAATTGTTACAATTACAACATCATGTTGATTTAAAAAAAGAGCAATTAATTCGTTTGAAACAGCTTATAGAAGCCCCGCAGTTAATTTTGCCGGCAGCAAGTCGTGGACATGCAATTTGTTTTGTAAAGCATAATGATTGGTTAGCTAAAATAGATCGCGGAGAGAATAGTTTGCACGAAGGTAGTATTAATATTTATAAAATAACCAAACCCAAGGCATTTGATTTAGCATTTATCCAAGATTTCCTTTATAAAAAACAACCTCGCGAATACTTTCATAAAAAAATTAACCATATTCTTGGATTGGAAAAAGTTCAATATATTCCAATAAGCTCACAAATAGTCGGAAATTGTTCTTGGGCAAACGTCCAGGCCGCTGTACTAGTTGGTTATGCTCTACAGAAAATATCAGAAGATGGTAAGTTAGATTATAACGAGGCTTTAACTATTTATGATGATTGGGTTGAGTGGGATAAAGATAGAGCATTAGATGAATCTATCCAAAGGTTTTATCTAGCAAATGACGCGCGAAAAGCTAGTATTGCTTCAGTTCTCGGGGCAATATTATTTCATGTTTGCGATGATAGTAGCAGTTTACATATAGCTAGAGCCGAGAAAATTTTAACCATTCTCACTTTGCCAGAGTGTTATTATATTTTACAGTCATATTTAGACATATATTGTGTAAAAAGATTAACTAAAAAAGGGAATAATTTATTAAAAATCTTAGATGATTGTGGAGTAAATCCAAATATCGACGTTAATCCAATTGCTACTGGATTAGATCCAAGGGATAATGAACGTTAAACCTAGAAAAAACAGTTGAGCTCTACTACGAGCTTAACTGCTTTTTCTCGGTTAAATAACAAGACGCGGCACTAGAATTAGTACATCAAAATTTTTGGTCCACTCTTTTTATTACTCCCTTCTATATTAATTGAATATATCTTAATCTTTAGTTGATAATTTTTCTTTAATTCTAGCGGCTCTGCCAGATAAGTTGCGCAAATAATATAATTTTGCACGACGAACATCACCACGGCGTTTTACTGTAATACTGTCAACAAGAGGACTATAAGTTTGGAAAACTCTTTCAACACCTACGTTGTGAGATATTTTTCTCACCGTAAATGCTGAGTTAATTCCTCTATTTCTTTTTGCAATTACAATACCTTCAAAAGCTTGTAGTCTTTCGCGTGTACCTTCGCTTACTTTGACTTGCACTATTACAGAGTCACCTGGGTTGAAATCAGGTATTTCCTTTCCTTGCATTTGTAATGCATCTAGTTCGTCAATAATTTTACTCATTCGTTACTCCTAGCTAGTTTAACCAGTAATATGTTAAAATTTCAGCCTATCTTATCATATTAAATTTATTTGTTTTGCTCATTTATAAATTCATTTATCAACTCGTTATCTACATCACTTAACAGTATTTGTTTAAGTAGATCTGGTCTTTTCAACCAGGTTGCACCGAGAGATTGTTTTCTCCGCCATCTGTCTATATCGCGATGATTTCCATTTATTAAAACATCAGGCACCTTTTTTCCATCAACTTCCGCAGGCCTTGTATAATGTGGATAGTCTAAAAGACCATTCATATACGAGTCATCCACAGATGATGCAGGGTGCCCAAGACTACCTGGTAAAATTCTGGTAATAGCATCTATAAATGCCATCGCAGCAATTTCCCCACCACTTAATACGAAGTCCCCTAAAGACCACTCCTCATCAATATGATTGGTAATTATCCTTTCATCAATACCTTCGTATCTACCAGCCAAAAAAATAGTTGGTATATTATTTTTAGCTATCACATTAATGTCTCTTTGGTAAATTTTCTTACCTTGAGGACTTAAGTATATTACTTTACAGTCACTTGGCATTTCAGATTTTGCATGTTGTATGGCTTTCGATAAAGGCTCATACATTATTACCATACCTGGGCCGCCACCGTATGGTTTATCATCTATTTGCCGAAAATTTTTGGTTGACCAATCTCTTGGATTATAATAATTAATTTTCACCAAATTTTGCTTTATAGCTCTGCCAGTTACCCCAAAATTTAGGCTTGAGAAAATTTCTGGCATAAGTGTTATCACCCCAAGATGTAACACTTTTAAAAATCCTTGTCCCAATTTACTGTTATACGATTATTGGTAATGTCAATAGATGTTACATAATCATTCATTATATATGGGATCAGAGTACGCTGTTCACCAGTTACAACTAATACGTCATTGGAGCCGGTAGCGATAATATCATCAACTTTTCCAAGATGAGTTTGCTTATCATTGAAAACTTCCATTCCGACTAGTTGATGCCAATAAAACTCACCATCTGGTAGTATAGCTAACTGATCACAATGAATTAATATTTCATTGTTAGTTAAATGAGCAACCGCTTCTCTTTCTTCGTAACCAGCGACTTTAATTAATATAAGTTTATTGTTTTTATCAACATCTGAAATTTCAAGTTGAGTAATTTTATCCGCAATATTAGCATATAGTGGAGAATAGCTCAGGATATTATCTTTCGGTTCAGTAAAAGAGACAACTTTTATAAAACCTTTTAAACCCTGAACTCTCCCAAACTTGCCAACTACAACCCATTCAACTTTATTTGTCACCAGACACTTCTGCTAATTTTTTGTGTTCCTTAGCAAGTGAAGCCACTCTGTCAGATAATTGTGCTCCTACACTTTGCCAGTGAGTTAATTGCTCGGCTTCTAAGTGAAGGCGAGTTTCACCACCTTTAGCAAAAGGGTTAAAGTAGCCTATGCTAGTGATATAGTTACTGTCACGACGTCTACGGCTATCAGTCACAACTATGTGATAAAAAGGGCGCTTTTTAGCACCTGCTCGAGATAAACGGATAACTACCATTGTGTCCTCTATAATTTATTTTATTTGAAAATGGGCTACATTCTATAAAAATATGCTTGTAAAAACAAGTTTATTTTTTATAGAAATCTGAAAATTTATTTATCTCCTAATAAATCTTGAATTCCAGACATGCCCCCCATACCTGGTAAACCATTCATTCCACGCATCATCTGCTTAATTCCGCCAGGTTTAGTCATTTTTTGCATCATTTTTTGCATTTGAGTAAATTGTTTTAGTAGTTTATTGACATCTTGTATTTGAGTGCCTGACCCTTGAGCTATACGACGTTTTCTTGAGCCAATAATAATTTTAGGTACTCTCCTCTCTTTTTTGGTCATGGAGTTTATAATTGCAATAGTTTGAGATATTGATTTATCACTCGGTGCATTTGGTGCGTTTAGCTGCATTTTATTCATGCCTGGAAGTTTTGACATCATTCCAGAAATGCCGCCCATGTTATTCATTTGTAGAAGTTGTTGTTTAAAATCTTCTAGATTGAAATTGCTACCTTTTTTAATTTTTTTTGCAAGTTTCTCGCTAGATTTTTTATCGGTTTTACGTTCAACTTCTTCAATTAAAGAGAGAATATCCCCCATGCCTAAAATTCTAGAGGCTACTCTTTCTGGATGAAAAGGCTCAAATGAATCTAATTTTTCCCCGGAACTCATGAATTTAATTGGTTGGCCAGTAATATGCTTAACAGACAAAGCAGCGCCACCACGAGCATCACCATCAGTTTTAGTTAAAATACTACCAGTTATTGCCAAAGAATCATGAAAGGATTTAGCTGTATTTGCTGCATCTTGTCCAGTCATGCTATCAATTACAAATAGGGTTTCAATTGGATTTGCTACTTTGTGAATGGCTTTTACCTCATTCATCATGTCTGTATCAACATGTAAACGACCAGCAGTATCAACAATTAAAATATCAATAAAGCTCTTTTTGGCTTGGGATATAGCTTTTTTTACTATATCAACAGGTTTTTCATCTTTATTACTCTCACAAAAATCTACTGCAATTGAGTTCGCCAATAGTTTTAATTGTTCTATAGCAGCTGGCCTGTAGATATCCGTACTTACTAGCATTATTTTTTTCTTTTCATTTTCTTTTAAATAGCTAGCAAGT
>Ga0155559_1016_pt3 | contig 10308 bp, 10 predicted proteins | sample RifCSPhighO2_12_FD_107216 | JGI IMG/M metagenome (GOLD analysis project Ga0155559, IMG submission 107216) | Legionellales bacterium RIFCSPHIGHO2_12_FULL_35_11
GTAGTGATACATAAAAAATTATTCCGGCGGTTTTCTAAAATGAAAAGTAAACATACTATTAAAGAATTAGCCAATATTCGAGAAGAATATGGTAATGACAAATTACTTGAACATGATATTAGTCTAAATCCACTTAGACAGTTTGAAATTTGGTTAAATGATTATGCTCAATCAGAGCCAAATACTCCCAATGCGATGGTATTATCTACAGTTGATGAGCATGGATTTCCAGATTCTAGAGTTGTTTTATTAAAGGGACTGGACAAAGATACATTTGTCTTCTATACCAATTATTATAGTGCTAAAGGATTGCAACTTGATTTTAATCCAAAGGCTGCATTAAATTTTTACTGGCCTTTGCAAATGAGACAAGTTCGTATCCGTGGATATATTGACAAAGTAAGTGATAAAATGGCTGATGAATATTTTCACTCTAGGCCTGTCGATAGCCAACTTAGCGCAATAGCTTCACCGCAAAGCAGGGAAATCAGTGGTCGTGATGAGCTGTGTGCTGATTTTAATAAATTAAAAGAGCAGTTTACTGGTAAGGAAATTCATCGCCCCGAGTATTGGGGTGGCTATCAACTTACTCCAATAGAAGTAGAATTTTGGCAAGGTCGAGATAATCGCTTGCATGACAGAATAAAGTATTACTATAAGAATAACACCTGGAGCATTTGTCGTTTAGCTCCTTAGGTAAAGGAGATTAAAATGAGTGATACAAAAATTTTACTATCGCATTTAAAATTAAAATTTAATATTGACCATCCTAATGTCGAGGAATCTTATAGTTATGGATATGAGAGTGCTCTGGCTAGTGTTCCTGAAGACGCAAATCCTTTTGCTGCTGGTACTTTAGAAAATGAACAGTGGAATGATGGTTGGTGGGCAGGTTTTTATGGTGAACAGCCATTATTTTTAGCGACAGATAATGTTGAAGATTTATCTGCCAATGATTATGTATTTTCTGACTCAAAAGAAAATATTTTTATTAAGTTTTTAGAAATATCTGGTGTGATAGCAATATCTGCATTTGTTGGATATCAGTTATTTGAGTTAGTTGCTTGATATACTGCGCGCGGTCACAATCTGAAGTTTTTGACCGCGCGCAGTATATATCATATTAAACCTAAATCTTCTTTAGGGACAGACTTAGGTCTGTCCCATCTCCACTGCAATTAAGTTAACGATTGCTCATATTAATATACGGTATTACAATATAGTTTTTAATGTGTAGAAATATTACTAATGTTAGATTTAAAGTCTAGAAACAATTCTATTGATAACTTAAAAAGGCCGCCACACTCTGTTGAAGCTGAGCAAGCAATTTTAGGTGGTTTAATGCTAGAAAACCAGAGCTGGGATAAAGTTGGTCCAAAGCTTACGGAAGCCGATTTTTATCGTCCTGAGCATAAAGTAATATTTAAGGCCATTGTAAGTTTAGCTAGTAAAGATCAACCTTTTGACGTAGTTACTATTCTTGATACCTTAAAATCTAATAATCATTTGGATGAGTCTGGTGGAGAGGTCTATCTTTTTGAGTTGGCTAATAATACACCAAGCGTTGCGAATGTTTCTGCGTATGCTGATATCGTTCGAGAAAAATCTGTCCAAAGGCAGTTGATATCAGTCGCAGCTGACATAGCTGATGCGGCATATAACCCTGGTGAGCGAGAAGTTTCTGAGCTGTTAGATTTAGCTGAGAGTAAAGTTTTTGCGATAGCTGAGCAAACTGCAGCAGATGGTGGTCCGGAAGGAATTAAGACAGTTTTAACGAGAGCTGTTGAAAGAATAGATAAACTGTACCATAGTAATGAGGCGATCACTGGTCTTTCAACTGGTCTTACAGATTTAGATGAATTAACTTCTGGTCTGCAAATTTCAGACTTGGTGATAGTCGCTGGAAGGCCTTCCATGGGTAAAACAACTTTGGCTATGAACATGGCCGAGCATGCCGTTATTCAAGGTAAAAAACCAGTATTGGTATTTTCTATGGAAATGCCGGCTGATTCTTTGGCTATGCGAATGATGTCATCTCTCGGGAGAATTGATCAGCATAAAATAAGAACAGGTAAACTTTCAGATGATGATTGGCCCAGAGTAACTTCCGCTGTGCATATGCTTTCTGAGTCACCATTATTTATTGATGATACCCCAGCGTTAACTCCAGTGGAAATGCGTGCACGTGCTAGAAGAGTAATGAAAGAGCATGGTCAATTAGGCTTGATAGTTGTGGATTATTTACAGCTTATGAAAGCTCCTGGATTTAAAGCTGATAATAGAACAGCAGAAATTTCTGAAATTTCGCGTAGTTTGAAGTCATTAGCAAAGGAACTACAAGTTCCTGTTATTGCTTTGTCACAATTAAATCGTAGCTTAGAGCAAAGGCAAGATAAGCGGCCAGTTATGTCAGATCTACGTGAGTCAGGTGCCATTGAGCAAGATGCTGATTTAATTTGTTTTATTTATCGTGATGAAGTATACAATGAAGACAGTCCTGATAAAGGATGTGCTGAAGTAATTATTGCAAAACAACGAAATGGCCCGATTGGTAAAATAAGAGTTGCATTTTTGGGTAAATATACTAGATTTGAAGACTTATCATATAATGGATATCAAGGGGACAGATAATATGTCTCGGCCAAGTTATGTATTTATAGATACAAAAGCACTTTATCATAATTTATTAGTTGTAAAACAACATGTGAAAAATAAAAAAGTTATTGCTATGGTAAAGTGCAATGCATATGGATGTGGAGTTGATGCTGTGGTAAATACTCTTGCACCGTATGTAGATGGTTTTGGGGTAGCATGTATTGAAGAAGCAATTAAAGTACAAAATATTTGCAATACTGCTAACTGTATTTTATTTCAGGGTATATTTAGTGAAAAAGAATTTAAAATTGCTTATGCAAGAAATTTGCAAATTGCAATTCATCAAGAGCGAGAGCTAGCTTGGCTCTTAAATAACCCATCTGCAAATAAAATATCAATTTGGATTAAAGTAAATACAGGCATGCATCGTTTGGGATTTCAACTTGATGAAATACCTGGCGTAATGACGAAATTAAATGCTTGTCCTTGGGTGAAAGATATCAAAATAATGACTCATTTAGCATGTGCTGATAATGATTTGGATAATAGAAATCAATCTCAAGTTGATAAATTTAATTCTTTAGTAGGTTCGTATCATAAAATTGATACAAGTATAGCGAATTCCGCAGCAATTTTAAGTAATCCTGATGCACAAGGGGATATAGTTCGAGCTGGAATTATGTTGTATGGTGTATCTCCTTTTAATGAAAAAACAGGGAAAGATTTAGGTTTACTTCCAGTTATGCATTTTAAGTCACGTTTAACGACTATTTATCATTATCCGGCCAATATTGATATTGGCTATGGTGCAACTTGGCATAGTGATGAGCCATGTATTATTGGTATTGTTCCGGTTGGTTATGGTGATGGTTACCCAAGAAATGTAATAAACTCTTATGTGTGGATAAGAGAGCAGCGAGTCCCAGTTGTTGGGCGAGTTTCGATGGATATGTTGACAGTTGACCTGACAAATTGTAAAAATGCGTCTTTAGATGATGAAGTAGAGTTATGGGGTGGTAATATTCCAGTAGAAGAAGTAAGTCATACAGCAGATACAATTGCTTATGAGTTACTGACCAGAATATCCAGCCGAGTTTGCAGAAAATAAAGGAGGTTTAGTTATGAAAAAAATTGGTTTGGTGGCTTTATCTTTAGCAGTTTTAACTTCAGCGTGTTCATCAATCACTAATGAAAATGTTGGTGCATTGTCTGGTGGAGCAGCAGGAGCTTTACTTGGTAGTCAATTTGGCAGTGGAGATGGTAAAGTAGTTGCGGCAGTTGGTGGAGCATTAGTTGGTGCATATTTAGGCGGAAATATTGGCCGATATATGGATAGACAAGACAAGATGGAAATGCAAAATGCCTTAGAAACAGCACCTGTTGGGCGATCTGTATCTTGGAAAAATCCGGATAATGGCAATCAATATCGCGTTCAACCAACAAAGACATATTATGTAAAAGGTGATCCTTGCCGTGAGTATGTAACTTATGCGACTATAGCTGGCAAAAGTGAAAAGATTCATGGAAGAGCATGCCGACAAACAGATGGTACTTGGCGTGTTGCAAATTAGTGAGAAAAAATGAAAATATTAGTTGCAGTGAAGCGAGTAGTAGATCCGTACGTTAGGGTGCGGGTAAAGTCAGATGGAACTGGGGTGGAAACCCAAAATATCAAAATGTCTATGAATCCTTTTGATGAAATTGCTTTAGAAGAAGCTATTCGTCTTAAAGAAAAAGGCGATTGTCATGAAGTTGTTATTGTGTCAATCGCTGATAATGCAATTCAAGAGACCCTGCGCCATGGTTTGGCGTTGGGGGCTGATAGGGCAATATTAATTCAAGCACAAAAAACTTATTGCAGTCTAGATATTGCAAAAATATTACAAAAAGTTGTAGAAAAAGAAACAGCTGATATCGTATTGATGGGTAAACAAGCTATTGATTCAGACAGTAACCAGACCCCACAAATGTTAGCTGGTATTTTAGATTGGCCGCAAGCAACTTTTGCCTCAGAAATAAAAATTACTGATAAATCAGTAAGAGTAAAGCGCGAAGTAGATGCTGGTACGGAAGAGTTAGAGGTTAATTTACCGGCAGTTTTAAGTGTAGATTTACGTTTAAATAAACCACGCTACCCAAGTTTGCCAAATATAATGAGGTCTAAGCAAAAGCCATTAGAAGTTATCGAATTAGGATCTCTAGGATTGGACTTAAAAAATCGTACAGAAATATTGGAAATACTAAACCCAAAAGATCGTGCGCCCGGCGTTAAAGTTGGATCAGTTGCTGAGTTAGTTGATAAATTGCAGCTGGATTCAAAAGTATTTACAGGTCTGTCCCATTAAACCTAGAAAAAGTACTGTCGTTGCGAACGAAGTGAAGCAATCCAGATCGATTTTCAATTAGAATGCCGATCTGGATTGCTTCGCTAACACTCGCAATGACGGCATGTATTCCTTTATGTTTACATTGTAAACTATTCATGCGTAGGCCCTGGTGATGGGACGGCTCTGAAAGTAAGGTTCAAGGTAATTTAAGGATAATTATGAGTGTTTTAGTGATAGTCGAACATGATAATAAAATAATGAATCCATCTACAAGGTGTGTTGTGCAAGCCGCCTTACAAATAGATAAGAATCCGATTTTACTTGTTGCGGGTTATAAATGTGATAGTGTGGTTAAAGAGGCTGTTGATTTGTTAGGTGTTGAGTCAGTTTGGTTTGCAGATGAAGAGTGCTATGCTTTTAACTTAGCTGAGCCACTTGCTAAATTAGTGGGAAAAGTCGCTGAGTCATTTTCCCATATTTTAGTTTCTTCCAGCACATTTGGGAAAAATATTTTACCTAGAGCCGCAGCAATATTAGATATAACACAAATTACAGACGTTACTGAAATTATAGATAGCAATACATTTTTACATCCAATTTACGCGGGTAATGCCATCGAAAAGGTGAGAGTGCTAGATGAGAAAAAAGCCTTAACTATTCGTGCCAGTGCATTTGATGCAGTTGGCAACAAAGAGTCAGCATGTGGAGTAGAAAAACTAGCATATACTTTTGAAAATACTCATTCAAAATTTATTGGCCAAGAGGTACATAAATCAGTTAGACCTGAATTAAATGGTGCTGATATTGTAGTTTCTGGTGGTAGAGGCTTACAAAGTATAGATAAATTTAAATTAGTTGAAGAGCTAGCAGATTGTTTAGGAGCAGCAGTTGGTGCATCTCGTGCTGCCGTGGATGCTGGATTTGCTCCGAATGATTATCAAGTTGGACAGACAGGAAAAATTGTTGCTCCTAATTTGTATATTGCCTTGGGAATTTCAGGCGCGGTGCAGCATTTAGCTGGAATGAAAGATTCAAAGGTTATAGTTGCGGTAAATAGTGACGAAGATGCTCCTATCTTTCAAATCGCAACTTATGGGTTGGTAGGAGATTTATTTGATTTTATACCGGCATTTATTAGTGAATTAAAAACAAGAGGTTTAGCAAAATGTTAATTGGAGTACCTAAAGAAATAAAGTCCCAAGAATATCGTGTTGGTTTAGTTCCAGGTAGCGTTAGAGAGATTATTAAGGCTGGAGGCGCAGTTCTAATTGAAAAAAATGCTGGTCAAGGAATTAGAATATCAGATGGAGAATATATTGCGGCAGGGGCAACAATTGCTGAGAATGCCGAGGAAGTGTACTCAAAAGCAGATATGATAGTAAAAGTTAAAGAGCCGCAACCTGTGGAATGTAAAATGTTACGAGAAGGCCAAACTTTATTTACATATTTACATCTAGCTCCAGATCCACAGCAAACTAGATTACTTAAAGATTCTGGTGTAACTGCTATAGCATATGAAACAGTTACTCAGCCTAATGGCGGGTTACCATTATTAACGCCAATGTCAGAGGTTGCAGGCCGTTTATCAATTCAAGCTGGGGCTCATTGTCTTGAAGCTGCTCAAGGCGGTACAGGAAAATTATTAGGTGGTGTTCCAGGCGTAGCTGCTGCTAATGTGTTAGTTATCGGTGCTGGGGTTGTTGGGACTAATGCATTGAGAATAGCTGTTGGTATGGGTGCGGAAGTAAAAGTAATGGATACTTCTTTAAATAGACTCCGTGAGTTAGACTTTCAATTTGGACCTAAAATTGTTACTTGTTATCCGACCGCTGAAGAATTAGAGCGTAGCTTATCTGTAGCTGATTTAGTAATTGGCGCGGTATTGGTTCCTGGTGCATCTGCTCCAAAAGTTGTTACTAGAGAAATGTTGGATTTCATGCCGAAAGGGTCAGTATTAGTTGATGTGGCTATAGATCAGGGTGGTTGTTTTGAAACAAGTAGACCAACAACGCATCAGCAGCCAACTTATGTAGTGAATGATGTTGTACATTATTGTGTGGCAAACATGCCAGGAGCAGTTCCTAGTACCTCTACGTTTGCTTTAAATAATGCAACTTTACCTTTCGTTCTTAAAATAGTTAAAAAGGGCGTAAAAGACGCATTAACATCTGATCCACATTTCTTAAATGGACTGAATGTTCATCGTGGGCAAATTACCTATAAGACCGTAGCTAATGAATTTGATTATCCTTACGTTCCTGCAATGGATGCTTTAAATTAATATGCAAGAATTAAAAAAATTAGCAGCAATTAAAGCTTTGGATTTTGTAGAAGATAATTCTATTGTTGGTATTGGCTCTGGCAGTACTGTTGCAGAATTTATCGATGTTTTATCAAAGATAAAGCATCGAATTGCTGGATGTGTAGCCAGCTCTAGTGTTAGTGAGAAACTTCTAAAGTCGGTTGGTATACAAGTTTTTGATCTAAATGTAGTTGATAGTGTGCCTTTGATTGTAGATGGTGCGGATGAAGTAAATGCCAATTATGCTATGATTAAGGGCGGCGGCGGAGCGTTGACTCGAGAAAAAATTCTTGCAAATGTTGCTGAGAAATTTGTTTGTATTGTTGATGAAAGTAAATTTGTAAAGAGGCTAGGGGATTTTCCAGTGGCAGTAGAAGTTATTCCTATGGCTCGAGGGCTAGTTGGACGAAAATTATTAAGTTTAGGCGGAAATCCGCAATATAGACAAAATTTTGTTACCGATAATGGTAATATCATTATTGATGTCTACGGATTAGATTTGTCCGACATTAAAAAGATGGAAGATTTAATAAATTGTATTCCGGGTGTTGTTGAAAATGGTATTTTTGCACATCGTTTAGCAGATAGCTTAATTGTTTCTGGGAAACAAGGGATTAAGGAGTATCATTCTGGTTCTGTGAAAATTTAACCTGCCTATCTGGTCACTGCCATTAAGTTAAGAAAAACACTGTCATTCCCTAGAAGGCGGGAATCTATTTCTAAGCAGGCACAGTGCCACTTTAGGGATAGATTCCCGCCTTCGCGGGAATGACAAAATCCTTAACTTAATGGCAGTGGGCCAAACAAGATGATGATAAAATTATTTTTTATCATTACCAGTAACAGCATCACCTACATCAGTTATCGCATCACCAACCGCAGTTCCAACGCTTTTTGCGGCTTTGCCAGTTCCTTTTACAACATCTTCCGCGCCTTTAGCGGTATCATCCACAGCAGCATCAGCAGCTTGAACAGCCCCTGCAACAGGATTGTCATTATTTGCTGCTACATTATCACAAGTAGAGCAACTAGCGAAAGCAGTTGCATTTAGTCCTAAATAAGTTGAGCAAACAAGAACCAATGGTAACATTACAGACTTTTTCATTTAAAACTCCTTTTTATTATTTATATCTGACTTTTATAGTCCAATGACTATTAGAAAATTGGTTAATAGTTTCCCGCCTATCAGGAATAGTTTAACCATGATACTAATGCCAGAGTTAATTCTAATACAAGCATAATGAATGTCAAAATATTATTTTTAAAATTGGTATTGATCTGCCATAGGCAGACAGTAACTTAATGGCGGCTGTGAGATGGAGACACCTGTGGATTTAGTGGCTGGCTTAGATTTAGTAGCGACTGCTCGCAGTCTTTAGTTCTAACTTTACCAATGGTCGTTAATGCGTCCGAATCAACGCCAGCCTGCTCGCCGATACTATCGACCCGCGTATCTCCGAAAGCGCCACTGCGGCCCGATCCTAGTAATATTCCGAATGAAAATCCCAATCCAGAATCTTCAGAATAGGAGTTAGGAGAAAACCAAACATCATGGCTAGCGGTATCATAGTTATAAAATTTAAGGCTCCGTTTTAGGTTGTCCGGATTATCGGCATTCAATAACTCATTATTATTATTCACATCTTCAAAAGACCGGTCAAGATTGCAGTATTCATGGGCGATATGAGCAACCACCTTACGCTGTTCGCCGCCGACTTCCTCTACCCAGATTTTATCAAGTACTTTCCAATCAGCTGCAGTTTTATGAGGCCTATTGTTATACTCAGACACATAATGCTTTAATGCATTTATTAATGGCGTGAGGTCAAAACCTGCGTCTTGATGTTCTATCAAGACGCCTTGCTTATCTTTCATAGTATATTGCAAACCTTGTGGTTTGGTGGATGGCCCAAAGAGTAGTCCCCATAAGCCTGAAGGCGTAGTAGATGGCACTGGTTTTGTTATGTCTTGCACCCGATGAAGAATCAATTGTCTTGTGTCTTCATTTATTCGGATATATTCTTCTAACATGCGCTGCATGTGACTGTCTTTAGCCCAATACGCGTACTCATAAGCTGTGCACGTAAACGTACGGCCGGAATAGTCTGTAAATGGAATATCATAAGCTTGCAAGAGTGCTGCAGCTAATTCTGGGTATTGTTTCAGGAGTGCTTCGGCTTCATTTTGCTCGCCATAAGCCACATGTTGTAAGAATTTTTGGGTATCAATTTTAGGTTTAAAGTCCGCGCGTTCTTGTTTAAATTGTATGAGGAGTTTTTTTTTGACTTTCTCTGGGTAGGTGTTTATATCTTCATATAAATCTTGTAAGGTATCATTATCCATGTGCGATAAATCAATCTCTATTTCTTGAATGTTAGCATGAATGTGGTCATTTTTATGGGGAATGACATTACCCGGCTTATTCACCTTACAAAAGTCTTTTATTGCTGCATCAAGACGACTATCTTCCCAACCAATTTGTAAAAAATTTGCAAAATGAGTGGCTATAAAGTTTTGATGGGTTACAAATAAACCGTTTTTTTCACCGAGCAGCATAAACTCATCAAAATAAGGCGATTTTTTGATTTGTTTCCAATGTGACTTAAAACGTTTTTTTAACGTTGGAATACCTTTTTCAGCAATAAGCTCTTTTAATTCAAACTGCGCTTTATGCGTATTGATATACTGAATAAGCGCTTCTTCTACCGAGGTACTGTGTTCTAATGCCTCTTCTACCGAGGCACTGTGTTCTAATGCCTCTTTGACTACGGTTGTTAAATCTTTGGCAAGCTCAGTATCATCTTCTAACTTCTTACCAAAATTAGCCACAGTTATGCCTTGTTCATAGCATGCAATATTAAGCTCTGCTAAAAAAAATTGAGTGAGAATAGATAAGCGCTCTGCTTCATTCACAGTGTAAAATGGCGAGATTTCGATATTATCGAATAGATTTGGAGTGCAATATTGAATCAAGGCATTAACATATTCTTTTGTTGTGGCAGGATTTTCAGCAGTAACACCTAGTTCCTTATCCATATATGGCTGATTCATTGGCACAGAAGGCGCGTGACGATCGCCTTGAGT
>Ga0155559_1156_pt5 | contig 10221 bp, 12 predicted proteins | sample RifCSPhighO2_12_FD_107216 | JGI IMG/M metagenome (GOLD analysis project Ga0155559, IMG submission 107216) | Legionellales bacterium RIFCSPHIGHO2_12_FULL_35_11
TTGGTTGAAGTAAAACGTACGGAAAATGAAAAAGGGCGCTTTACCTTGGTATTTCTAAGTGCTACCGAAGATATTGAACAAGCTAAATCATCTCACGCCCCACTACTGGAGGTAACTTATAATTGGGATCCTGAAGTGTACACGGAAGGAAGAAATTTTGGACATCTAGCCTATTGTGTGGAAAATATCTACGCAACCTGTCAACGATTAAAAGAGCTTGGGGTCATCATTAACCGACCACCACGAGATGGTTATATGGCATTTATCCGTTCTCCAGATAATATTTCCATTGAGCTACTACAAAAAGGTGATCCATTACCACAACAAGAGCCATGGATGTCTGCACCCCATATTGGCCACTGGTAATAAGATAATGAAGACACGTTGTTCCTGGGTTACTAATGATCCATTTTATATAAATTATCATGATAATGAATGGGGCATCCCTATTTATGATGATCGATTGTTATTTGAATTCTTAATTTTAGAAGGTATGCAAGCAGGTTTAAATTGGCTAACTATTTTAAAAAAGCGGGATAATTATCGACTCTGCTTTGATAATTTTGATGCGGAAGTGATGTCTAAGTATGATCAAAATAAATTCGTAGAGCTTATCTCAAATCAAGGTATTATTCGCAACAAATTAAAAATTCAAGCAGCTATTGGTAATGCAGTAGCCTTTTTGCAGATCAAGCAAGAGTGGAATAGTTTCTCAAGTTACATTTGGCATTTTGTTGATGATCACCCTATCATTAATCATTGGGAAAATTCAACGTTAGTACCAAGCACCAGTGATATTTCAGAGCAGCTATCAATCGATTTAAAGAAACATGGGTTTAAATTTGTTGGGAGTACTATTTGTTATGCTTTTATGCAAGCAGTTGGGATGGTCGACGATCACACAACGAATTGTTTTTGTTATAAATAAAGAGCATTTTTTTAAACGAATCATGACTGCATCTTTGATAGATTTCACAAAAGGTAGCGTCACTCAGCCATGCCAGTAGATTTCATGTTGCGGTAACGATGATCTCGATTAAATTGTGCGATTTCTTCTTTAGCTTCAGCTGTGGCAAGCCACTAATTAAGTGCCACAAACAATCGAGGTTTATTTTTACTGAAGGTTGGTTAATCGCCTGAATAGAATTAAATTTATCTTGATCTGCGCAACGTACTAATGCAGCTTTAGCATCCAATAAACCGAGGTAGAAACAAAAAAATCCTGCGCACGACTTGGATTTTTTGAGATTCCCCCCACAGCCATATCAAATTTATTATCTCTTAGATCATTAGATAACGTTGACCAAGTAGATTTAATAAATAAGACTTTTTTACCCATGTGTTTAGCAAATAATGTCGCCATATTAATATCAAACCCTTCAAAGTGTTGAGCTTGACGATTAAAAAATGTGAGAGGTGGATAATCACCGGTGGTTCCTACACGTAAAATGGTCGCAGGTGTGGCTATACTTGTCCATGAATAACCACACAATAAAAGAATACCCACTTGTTTTAAGTAGTGAACTATTTTTTGCATAAATTTTGATTCCAGATAGTTCGAAAGATATTCTTTGACAAAGTAGCTTGTCCTTAAAAATTCCAAAGTTACTGTATTTTTGTAAAAAATTTACATTTTTATTTAATGACGCCACAAGCTATGCGTGCTCCGCCACCACCTAAGGAAGGATTGTTCGTGTAATTATCACCATTTGCATGCACCATTACAGCCAACCCTTTAAGATCGCTGATTTTTAAGCGCGGCGCTAAAATTGGTGTATGTGCTTGGCCATCGACACCCACATAAAGCACGGGCAAATCTCCTAAATGGCCATTTCCATAAGGTCCTTGATGGGTGTTAGTATTATTTGGATCGAAATGACCTCCAGCAGCCATCGCTTGATCATTACAATCAGCGTGTTGATGTAAATGCAAGCCATGTAATCCGGCTGGAAGTGCTGTTAAGTTAGGTACGATCAATAAACCAAAAGGTGTATCACTAAAATCAATATTTCCCAGCGACTTATTATGACCATCTGCCGTATATACTTTGGCTATAACATGACTTGCCATACAAGATGTTGAGTTTAAGGGGTTTGAAGTCCAATGGTACGGAAACGTACGCTAAGGAAGTGCCGTATTCTTCGATAGCTGATTTAGAACGATCAATAATTCTAGATTGTTTAGTTTTACGGCAATGTCTGTAAAATAATGAAAGCTCAGAGCTCTTTTACGTTTAAGTGCACTTCACTGGAAGCAAATTTGGCAACGATATCCAATTCACCGCCCATGGCTTCAATATAACGCTTCAAGGTGGACAGTTTCATGTCGCGCCGTCTTTCTGTTCTTGAGACATTAGCCTGTTTAGTATTAAGTTTAGTTGCCATATCTTCTTGAGTAATATGCAACTGCTCACGTATTTCATGTAAAAGAACTTCCTTAAGCAATTGACTGGTTTTTTCTTCAACCGCCTTTTGCGCAATTAAGCTCATTTTGCTTTTTAATGTTGAAAAGGACTTAGCCATGGTTCTTTTCCTCCGTTTTTAAAATTAAGAGATGTTTTTGGTACAAACGCTCAGCAATAGGAATATTTTTTTCATACCAACGATCATCTCCTGTTTTGTTACCGCCCAAAAGTAAAATCGCACAACGTCTCGGATCGAAAGCATACAAAATTCTGTATGGGTCACCTGCATGCTGGATACGTAATTCACGCAAGTGCGTAAGTTTTGAACCCTCAATTCCAGATGAAAAAGGAAACTTTAGATTCGGTCCGCATTGTTCCAAAAGATTTACTGTTGATGCAATATCAATCTGCTCTCCTTCCGTGAGACCCTCCCACCAAAGTTCAAATTCATCGGTATATTCAACACCCCATATCATTACTATAGTCCGATAATATATTACATGCAAGTAATATTACTTTAATGTAATGTTTTTAGCAATCAAATTCAATAGGTTTGAAGTCCAATGGTACAAAAACGTATGCTATGGATCTTCAATGTTATCAGCAAGCTGGTTGAATGGCCTGAGTTCACCCTGCATAACTTTTTCATTTAGAACAAAAGAGTAATGCCCAAGTACATTAATATGACCATATTGCAGTGGTGATAGCCTAGCCTCATCCTCTTCTCTTATCAAAACAGACTTCTGCTCTAAATAATTTCGTGCCGCATCCATGTAAAGAGTATTCCAGAGAACAACAGCATTCGTCACTAAGCCTAAAGCGCCTAGCTGATCCTCTTGTCCCTCACGGTATCGTTTGCGAATTTCTCCACGTTGGCCATGACAAATGATTCTGGCAACGCTATGCCTTCCTTCACCTCGGTTCAACTGGGTCAGTATTCGACGACGGTAATCCTCATCATCGATATAGTTGATCAGATACAAGGTCTTGTTAATGCGTCCGACCTCTATAATTGCTTTTGCCAAGCTCGAAGGTTTATCGCTTTTTAATAGTGATCGAATAAGTTCCGATGCCTGTACAGTGCCGACTTTTAGAGAGCCAGCTATTCTCATCATATCATCCCAATTTTGCTCGATACGCTGTGTATTAGCGCAACCCCGTGCAATATCGTTAAGTACACCATAGTCTGCTTCTTTATCAATGCGCCAGAAAACGGCTGCACCAGCATCTGCTAAACGAGGGGAAAATTGATATCCTAACAACCAGAATAACCCGAAAATTATATCGCTGGCACCCGCGGTATCCGTCATGATTTCCGTTGGATTTAAGCTCGTTTGCTGCTCCAGCAACCCTTCTAAAATAAAAATAGAGTCTCTTAAGGTGCCAGGTACCACTATACCGTGGAAGCCTGAAAACTGATCCGAAATAAAATTATACCAAGTAATTCCCTTGCTAGAACCAAAATATTTTCGATTGGGTCCTGCGTTAACGGTTCGAACAGATGTAACAAACCGCATTCCATCTGCGGAAGCCACTTCTCCACCACCCCATTTTTTTGCCAGTGGAATAGTGGACTGATAATCAACCAATCGAGCATTAGCTCTAGCCAATGTTTCCGCACGAATATAATTTTGCTTAACCCAGTTTAGACGGTGGCGAGTCAATGCTGGAATATGGTGTTTTATTAATGGTTCCAGTCCAATATTACATGCCTCGGCTAGAAGTACAGCACAAAGGCTGATTGGAAGATCATCAGCGCGAGCATTTGATTCACTTACATGAGTAAACTCATCAAGAAAGCCTGTGCGAGCATGGATTTCAAGTATTAATATAGCGGGCGAGATAAACATTCAACGCATGTATTCAGTTACAGAGGCAGACCATTGGCTAGAATGCTGTCAACTGGATGGCGTGACGCTCGAAGCAAAGCTGAATTGAGTGTGGTTCGTGTGCATGATCTGAAACATACATTTGGACGACGCCTTCGTGCGGCAGGGGTTAGTTTTGAAGATCGTCAAGATCTATTGGGACATCGCTCTGGACGAATAACTACTCATTACTCATCAGCTGAGTTGCAAAATCTTTATGAGGCAGCCAATCGAGTGTGTGAAAAGCAAAAAAGTGGGGTAGTGCTCACGTTGTTGCGTAACCCGAACGGTAGGTCATTAGAGGTAGGTAAACAGGCTTCAAAGTTGGTTGCTTTATAGCTTTTTGAAGCCAGCTCACGCAAAAGTCACGCAAGTACTTTTTGGTGTGAACAAGGCGTCAGGTGTAAGTGATTGATTTTACTGGTTTTAATTGGTGGGCCCACTAGGACTTGAACCTAGGACCAACGGATTATGAGCCCGCCACTTAAATTATAATGATTTGATTATACAACAATTTTTGCCGCGGTAAAACCCTACAAATGGCGTATTATGGCGTACGATGTCGTACTCAAATACGAAAAAATCACGACAGCGTTTTTATGGTATCTTAAACCATAACTATTATGCAGAGCAATTATTGATAGAGAGAGCGATAGGCTGAGGTATATTTAATTCTATATAGTTGCCAGAAAAAGGAAATAATATAACATTAGATGTACCTTTATTAATGCCTGCCACGTAAAAAAATGCTATACTGTATTATTATCAATTGCCATCTTAAGGCAATTACAGAGTATTACATATATCATGATAACTAAAGGTATAGGAAATGAATATCGTCGTAAATTAGCACTTATTGTTAATGTCGCTAAGGGTATTATCGCTCCTAAAATGGTTTCTGAAACATTAAATATTTCGCAGCAGGAAGCTGGACGAGTATTATCACGGTGGAATCGACAAGGCTGGATAAAACGAATCAAGCGTGGTGTTTATATCCCAATCGCCGCAGAAGATATCACAGGGATGTGCTCCATTGAAGACTCATGGATTTTAGCAGATCGTCTCTTTTCCCCTGGCTATATAGGAGGATTTAGCGCGATTAAACATTGGGATTTTTCAGAACAATTGTTCGAAACCACTACTTTCTTTACTTCAAAGAAAATTCAAGATCGACATCCTGTGATTGGAAATACAAAATTCCATCTAAAAACCATCATAGATTATAAAATGTTTGGTACACAAGTTGTGTGGAGAGATAATACAAAAATATTGGTTTCAGATCCAACCAAAACAATAATAGATCTTCTTGATGATCCTAGTATCGTCGGTGGAATGCGTATTGTTAAAGATATTTTCTTAGAGTACAAAGAGTCAAATTTTTTTAATGTTGAAAAATTAATTAGTTATGCTGAAAAGATGGGTAATAAAACCATATTAAAACGCCTAGGTTTCCTTATGGAAACAGAAGGATTTTATGATTTAATTAAACAATATGAGTTACCAAGTAAAATCTCTAGTGGTTATTCACTATTTGATCCTGGTGTTGAAAATACATCTGTAATTCGTAAATGGAATTTAAAAATTCCCACAATTTGGAAAATACGCAAAAATGATTGATAGAAATGAAATTATTATGATGGCTAATGCGTTATCACTTAATATTGATACAGTTGAAAAAGATTATGTACTCAGTTGGTTGTTGTGGGGAATTAATAATCATAAAGATTCTTCTAATACATGGCTCTTTAAAGGTGGTACTTGCCTTAAAAAGTGTTTTTTTGAAACATTTCGTTTTTCTGAAGATCTTGATTTTACGGTCACAGATGCCGCTCATCTCTCGACTGATTTTTTAAGAGAAAAATTTCATGAAATTACTGAAAATATTTATAATGAGACAGGAATTATCTTTTTCAAGGAACAATTTAAATTCAAAGTTCTTCCCAAGGAAAATGGTAAATTATCTGCGCAGGGTGCAATTCATTACAACGGTCCATTAAGAAGAAGGCAAGGCAATACACCAAGTTTTGCATCAATAAAAATTGATTTAACCACCAATGAAATTATTGTATTACAACCACAAACAAAAAGAGTTCATCATCCATTTTCTGATGAACCAACAGCTGGTATTTGGTCAATGTGCTATGCGTTTGAAGAGGTCATTGCAGAAAAAATACGCGCATTAGGAGAGCGCGCAAGGCCTCGCGATTTATATGATGTAATTCATTTTTTTCGTAACAGAGGTATGATTGATAATATTCAATTAATTTATAATGTTCTTATAAAGAAATGTGGTTATAAGAACATTACCGTACCAACATATTTTGCAATTGAAACACATCAAAAACTTGATGAGTTAAATACACAGTGGCATAACATGCTGGCGCATCAATTGCCAGCGTTACCACCGTTAGAATCATTCTGGAGTGATCTAGAGCCATTCTTTCAATGGATTGAAGGCAACTTAAAAGAACGACAACTTGTAAGCCCGTCTACGCTAGATGGCGATATATTTCAACCAGGTAGAATTACAAGTGCTGTATCAATAGATTCTGTTGCTCAGAAAATTCAATTTGCAGCGGCAAATAGAGTGTGTGTCGAGTTTGCTTACCATAACATAACTCGAATAGTAGAACCGTTATCCTTTAGAATATCAAAATCAGGTAATAAATCATTTTATGGTTATGAGCATGGTGAACCTGAGCCTAAAAAATTTACTCTTTCAAAAATTCAAAAAATAACAGTTACCAATTTGGGTTATGTTGAAAGGCAATATCCAATTGAAATTAATGCCAACGGCCACATTATTATGCCGCCAATAAGAAGAAATACAACAAAAAATCATTGATCCCACGCCACCATCAAAGTAAAATGTAGTATCGAGTAAAAAAGGAGTTGATTCATGTCTGGAGCCGTATTTAATACAATATCTTCATATGCAAATTGGATTGTAACGTAGTAATGGATGGTGGTAAAATTATCGAAGAAGGTAGCTTTAATCAATTGATTAATAATGAACAAGGGTTTTTCAAAAAGCTTTGGGATTCTCGGGTGAATGGTATGGTGTTATAACATGGTAGTTTTAGAAACTAATAGAGTATTTTATGCGCATGCATTGATTCCGATCTTGAGCCCTTACATAAATTTTTTAAATTGATTTTTTACCACACGCCAGATACATTTTAGCACCTGCCATTAAATAGTCATCATTGTGTACTAGCTCAGCTAAATGAGTAAGCATATTCTGTATGTTTATTTTTGATATCAATTCATGTTCAAGGTAAACATTAGCCCATGTTTGGCTCTTTAACAGAACATACTGGCGGTCTTTGCCTGATAATATGGGTTGAGCAATTTGCACACTGATATCAGCAAAAACTTCTTTACGTAAATATCCATATAATTTTGGCCCTATACAAAAATCCATTCCTTTTTTTTCTCCTACCTCACAAAGTAATTTTGTATCTTTAAGCAAAGCATCATGCTCTGGATAAGAAAACCATGTTGAATTGTCAAGCTCGGCCATAATCAAACAACCACCAGGTTTTAACAGGCTATGTAGTTTTTGTATTGCGACTAAAGGTTGCGATAAATGGATAAATAAAAACCGGCAAAAAATTATGTCGAATGATTCTTGAATTTGATCTATGTTATAAATATCTATTTTATAAGTTGAGACATTATGAATTTCTTTTTCCAAAATAATCTTGTTAAGAAGCTCTAATTGTTCCCCGCTGTGATCTACTCCAATTATTTTCCCCGTGCTGCCTACTTGCTCAGACAACCATAACGTGACATTTCCAGGACCACACCCAATATCTGCAACTTTTAATCCAGGTTTCAGTCCACTTTTAAGTAAGAAATTATAACAAAATGGATTATATATAGAACCTAACATGGTCATGCGTTCCAGATCACTTTTTCCAACAGGAAGAGAGTATTGATTTGATCTTTTCATAAGTTATCTGAATCCGTTTTAAAAATACCTACGATGCTCAACCACTACCCCAACAATCTCCGCATCTTCCTTATTTTTCACATGTATTGTTGCCCATAATTCATTATCAGCCAGCAATTGAAATAAACATCCCTCTGCTTCGCCATATTTACGTAATACAGTTTGTTTTTTAGTTGGAAGGTGAACCAGCACTAAATCACCAGGATTAGGCATTAATTCAACATCTACAATCACCAAATCCCCAATTCTTACTTCTGGTTGCATGCTTGCCTCTACAACCTGAACTGCGAACAAAGAAGCGCTAGCAGATGATTTGTTGAAATGATCGATAATAATGACTTTTTCGGCTTCATCAAAACACACTGGATGTTCTGTGCTTAGTAATTCTTTAGCTTGAGATGCATCTTTCATATCGATCAATGGAATAAAACGCGTTGTGTTACCAGCAGATAATTCCCCTTGAGGATTATCAGTTAAACACAGTAAGTAAGATGCAGTTACATTTAATAAGCTTGCCAATAACTTAGCCTCTAATGGTCCAGGGCTTCTAGTTCCTTGCTCCCAATTGCTAATTCTGCCAGCGGATAAACTGTTATTTGTTCTTGCAGCCAGTTCTTTAATCGTAATGCCAAGCGTTTTGCGTGACTTGGTAATACGGTTTCCTATTTGCTCTCTGATATCCATAATTTCTCTTTAAAAATATTTACAAAAATCTATTGACTAAAACACGTTTTGTTTTATATTATGTATTTATAAAACTTAAGGCGCTTTAGTGCTACGCTATTATTTTTGTAATTAAAGCATAACTTATGTGTAAAGTCACGTTATGTTTTTAAGGGATCTAATTTTTACTATAAGAGAGACTCAATAGCATTATGGAATACTTTATTGTTAATCACTTGGAACAATCTGCGTTGAGAGGTTTGCCTTTTCTGCAACGATTGGTCTATATCCAAGGACTTAAACCTTATGTAGATTATAAAACTGGCATGATTGGGATCCGTCGCGGCGTCAGTTACCAGTCGATAAAAGAAGAACTCTATATTGAACCGCACTCTGGCATCCAAAGTGGTAATTTAAGTACCGATCAATTACGTCGTGCTTTGAAAGGACTTGAAAAATCGGGGCTTATTGAGATCAAATCCACTGATCACAAGCTTATTTTTCGTGCCTTATTAGTGCATTGGGATAATTCCGTTCAAAATAAACTAGCCAAAAAGCCGCACCATGATCTAGACACTAATCTCAATGCTATTAACTTAGATAAATCAGATTGTTATGTAAATAACACTCCAGAACTAGCCAAAGGAAAAACACCACAACTAGCCATACCTCTAAAAGATAATAATTATTATATTTTTTTATTAGGAAAATTCAATAAATTTTGGTCAATATACCCAAATAAAAGCAACAAACAGCAAGCTTTAGAGGCATTTCAGCGCTTAAATCCTGATGAGGCTTTGATCGAACACATTTTAATGAAGCTTCAGCAACAAATTGAAGCGTATGAGCAACAACAAGCATACGGATTGTGGGTGCCTAATTGGAAATATCCTGCGAATTGGCTAGCGCAACATTGTTGGGAAGATGAAATAAACAGTGATTGCATTAAGGAGAAAATCAATGCAAAAAATGGCACAAGTTCTAAAAAATCATCCTCTTACGACATGTTCTGGGAATCTTGCAAAGGCGGACTCGACTTTGATTTCGATGCCGACGACCAAGCGCCAAAGCAGGCCAGCAACGTCATTGCATTCCAGCGACACTCATCATGATGAATCTAAGCGCATTGACCGATTATTTTTACGATTTGCAATCATGTATGGGCATGTGTGGAAAACATTGTACAAGAGTGAAGCATTTCTTGATGCTAGCAAAGAAGAGTGGCAGGACGGATTACAAAAATTTGATAACCAATCTATTAAGGAGGCCATTATGTTATGTCGTGAGCAATGCAATTATCCGCCAACGTTACCGCAATTTATTGATTTTTG
>Ga0155559_1008_pt1 | contig 10200 bp, 10 predicted proteins | sample RifCSPhighO2_12_FD_107216 | JGI IMG/M metagenome (GOLD analysis project Ga0155559, IMG submission 107216) | Legionellales bacterium RIFCSPHIGHO2_12_FULL_35_11
GCTAGAGGTATAGGTGCACTTAACTTAATTGTTATTCGTAATATATTCATGTCATGGATAATAACTCTGCCAGTAGCGTCTATTCTAACGATTATATCGTATAAATTATTCCACCTGATTTTAGGATAAATAACGGGTCTGTCCCATTAAACCTAGAAAAAGATCACATCGTTCCAATGCGTCTATTTTCTCTCGACGATGCAAGCTGTCATTCGAGAAATGCAAGTTTTATTGCCTTTATCGTCAAAAATATCTACCGACCAAACTTGGGTTTTCCCACCTAAATGAATAGGCATGGTAATAGCCGTAATTACTCCTTCCCGCACTTGACGCAAATGATTTGCGTTTATTTCTAATCCAACAGCAAAATATTTTTTTAGATCAATCACATAATTTGCAGCAGTACTTGCAATGGTTTCTGCTAATACAACATTTGCACCACCATGAACTATACCAATAGGCTGCTTAATTTTATCAGAAACAGGCATAATTGCTGTAATAGAGTTAGCTGTAATTTCAGTAAATTTAATTCCTAAAAAGTCAGCCATAGAATTTTTAGAGCGCTCGCTTATTATCTCGATAGTCGTTGGCTCAAACCAAATAGACATTTTAAAACTCATCCCAAATAACTGCTGACTCTGAAGATATTTTTCCATCACGTTTAGCAAAAATCGCTTGATACTTTGCAATTTCTTTTAATTGAGACTCTGACTTCTCATGGTCTCTATCAAAACGAGCAAGGAACTCATCATATGGACTTACATAGAACTTATCAACATCATTTTTATTCATAATTTAATCCTGAAATAACAATTTTTAATAGCAATTTTAACGCGTTTTTATTAAAGTTACTATCTGATTTTTAATTGAATGGAGAAGCTGATGTCAGTAAAAAAAGCCGAGCTACATGCACACCTTGAAGGAACAATAACCCCTGAGCTAATGTATAAATTGGCTAAACGCAATAAATTACCAACCCCAGAAAACCTTGTTTCTCCTAATGGTCGGAGCTTTCTTTCCGATAATTTCCTACATTTTTTAACTGTATATGACCAGGTTGCCGCCTTTATTCGAGCTCCGCTTGATTATTACGACATTACCTTTGACTACTTAAAATCTTGTGCGGAAGAAAATGCGATTTTTGTTGAGCTAATGTATTCTCCTGATCATGCAGAAATGATGAGTGGCATTCCATCAATTGAACATCTCCATGCTATTCAACAAGCTGTTGATGATGCAAAGGAAAAACATAATATTGTTGGAAGAATTATTATAACTGGAGCAAGGCAATTTGGCGTTGAATCAGTCACCAAAGTTGCAGAAAATGCAGTAAAAGCATCTGTTGCATGCGTTACAGGATTTGGTCTTGGTGGTGATGAAGTTAATTTCCCTCCAAAGTTATTTACAAGAGCTTATGAAATAGCCAATGAAGGCGGACTTGCATGTACAGTTCATGCTGGAGAATGGGCTGGTTTTGCTGGCATGCAAGAAGCTATGAAATATTTACCAATAAAAAGAATAGGACATGGTGTTGCTGCTGCTGATTCTCCAGAAACTATCGCCATGTTAAAAGACAAAAATATCGCGCTAGAAGTTTGTCCAACTAGTAATATTTCCTTTGGAATATACCAAAATATGAATGCTCACCCATTCCCAAAACTAATAGATGCTGGAGTTCGAGTAAGTATAAATTCAGATGACCCTCCATTTGTAAACACTACATTAGGACAAGAATATACAAGAGTACAAGAAGCTTATAACTATTCTGATGAATTTATGACGAATATTACAAAAATGGCTATTCAAGATGCTTTTGTTGATGAAGATACAAGAAAAGATCTTTTATCTCAATTAAGCTAAAATAAGATCAGTTAGATATTTTTAGCAGCGCAATCTATTATTAATATCCACGAGTTTATATTGGTAATAGGTTCATACCCATATACAATCATATTTTTAATATTTATTATCCTAGAAAAAGCAGTTGAGATCGTAGCGAGAATGACTAATGTGCTGAATTTTAAAGATTTTTCCATGTTTTTTTGACGAAGGCATAGTCACCACTATGGTGAGTTAAAAAAACATGGGAAAATCTTTAAAATTCAGTGCAGTAGGCATTCGTAGTAGAGCTCAACTGCTTTTTCTAGGATTATTGTAGGATATATAAGCAGAGCCATTTTTTTGATTTGAAGAAAGTTTTTCTTGAAATAACAACAATAAATATGCACAATGTGGCTTTTACTTATTAATGGTTAAAAATAACATGGCAAAAGATGTTCAAATCAAAATTCTAGACAAACGACTTGGTAAGTCTATTGACCTTCCAAAATATGCTACTCCCGGTTCAGCAGGCTTGGATTTGCGAGCTTGCTTAGACGAACCACTTCAAATTGCCCCTCAAGAAACTGTTCTATTACCAACTGGTCTTGCTATATACATCGAAGATCCTAATCTTGCTGCAGTTATTTTACCTAGATCTGGACTCGGACATAAATACGGGATTGTACTAGGAAACTTAGTTGGTTTAATTGATTCAGACTACCAAGGAGAATTAAAAATATCCTGTTGGAATAGAAACTCTGACCATTTTACTATTAATCCAGGCGATAGAATTGCTCAACTGGTTTTCTTACCAGTAGTGTTAGCCAACTTTAAATTAGTAGATTCTTTTACAGAAACAAAACGGAAAGACTCTGGTTTTGGTAGTTCGGGGACTAAATAATGAGTAATTATACAGCAGTATCAATCGATCCGGGTGTTTTCAGAGCATATGATATTCGTGGGGTAATTGGTAATCAATTAGATGAAAACTCCTTTTATAGCATTGGCCGCGCAATTAGTATCCGCTTAACCAAACTAGATCGCAAAGACATTTTAGTAGCAAGAGATGGCCGCCTCACCAGTGATAAACTTACTAAAGCTTTAATTAATGGATTACTTGATAGTGGTATAAATGTAGTTGATTTAGGCTTAGTCCCAACACCAGTAATGTATTATGCAACAAATACTTATGGAATAGATAGTGGATTAATGGTGACCGGAAGTCACAATCCATCAGAGTACAATGGCATAAAAATGGTTTTAGCTGGCTCAACTTTAGCTCTAAATGATATTGAACTAATTTATGAATTAGTGAAAAATAAAGCTACTATAAATGGCCAAGGTGTCTATAAACAACATAACATATTAAATGATTATGCTCTAAAAATCTCAAATGACATTACCCTTAAAAGACCATTCAAAGTTGTTGTTGATTGTGGAAATGGGATATCAGGCGTAAATGCTCCTAACCTACTTAGAAAAATTGGCTGCGAGGTAATTGAACTATTTTGTGAAGTTGATGGTAATTTCCCAAATCATCATCCAGATCCGACGGTTGAAGAAAATTTAATTGCCTTAAAAGAATCTGTAAAAAGACATCAAGCAGACATTGGGCTTGCATTTGATGGAGATGGGGACAGAATTGGCGTTATAACGAATGCTTCCGAGCTAATTTGGCCAGACCGCCTAATGATGTTTTATGCTCCTCATATTATTAAAAATAATCCTGGAACAACCATTGTTTATGATGTGAAATGCTCAAGTCACCTTGCTGAAATTATTACAAATGCAACAGGAATTCCATGCATGAGTCCAACTGGGCATTCTCTTGTCAAAAGGATAATGAAAGATAAAAATGCGGCTCTAGCTGGTGAAATGAGTGGGCATATCTTTTTTAAAGACAGATGGTACGGTTTCGATGATGCACTCTATAGCGCCTGTAGGTTATTAGAGATTTTAAGTTTTTCAAATGATAATGTTGCGACCCAATTTGCCGCTATACCCAATAGTATAAATACACCTGAGATTAAAATCCCTATTTTTGACGAACAAAAGTTTTCTTTTATGCAAAAATTTTCTGAAAAAGCAGTGTTTCCAAACGCTAAATTAATCGCAATTGATGGATTACGGGTTGAATATCCATTTGGTTGGGGATTAGTTCGCGCATCAAATACAACACCATGTTTGGTGGCTAGATTTGAAGCACAAAATCATGAAGGTATGTCTGAAATAAAAGCTATGTTCAAGAGGCAACTACATAAAATTGATAAAAACTTGCTAATTCCATTCTAAATTATTTGCGAGTTTACGATTTTGTTGTTAAGCTTTCGTAAAAAGATTATATCTGTGAGAAAATAAAAGTGAGTATTGAATGACACAACAACAAACTCCAAATAAGTTAATTCAAGCTACAGGAGTGGGTCTTCACTCTGGTGAAAAAGTATTACTTACTCTTCACCCCGCTCCAATAAACACAGGTATTATATTTAGACGTACTGACTTAGACCCTGTTGTAGAAATTAAAGCCTCATATGAAAATGTTTGTGATACAAAACTATGCACATCTTTGCAGCAAAATGGCGTAAAAGTTGCAACAGTTGAACATATATTATCTGCTCTTGCCGGTCTTGGAATTGACAATGCGTATATTGATATTAACGCACCTGAAATCCCTATCATGGATGGCAGCGCCGCACCTTTTGTTTTTTTAATTCAATCAGCTGGAATTAAAGAGCAAACCGCAAAAAAACGCTATATCAGAATTCTAAAGCCTGTTCTAGTTGAGGATGGGGACAAATACGTTCAATTTCTACCACATGATGGGTATAAAGTTTCATTTAAAATTGATTTCGACCATCCTGTTTTCAATAATAAACCTCAAACAGCGATTTTTGATTTTTCAGCAACTTCATATATAAAACAAGTTAGTAGAGCAAGAACTTTTGGGTTTTTATCTGATTATGAGAAACTAAGAACGGCTGGTCTTGCCAGTGGCGGGAGCTTAGACAACACTATAGTTGTGGATGACTATCGCATATTAAATGAAGATGGTTTAAGATTTGACGATGAATTTGTTAAACATAAAGTTTTAGATGCAATAGGCGACCTGTCACTTCTGGGCTCAAATTTAATCGGTGCTTTTGAGGGCTATAAGTCTGGTCATGAGCTTAATAATAAGTTATTACGCCAGTTGATGTTACAGCAAGATGCTTGGGAATATACTTATTTTGATTCAGAAGATGGGTATGCAGCAGAATCTGTTGTTAGCGATTTATCACCAGCTGCTGCGTAGCAAGCTTTCTATAACTCTTTAGGAAGTATAATAATGAAAAGTAGATCCTTAATCTTTGCTTTACTTATTTCTTTTAGCTCCCATATTTTTGCAAATTCTTTAACCAAACCAATTAATGAAATCATAAATAAGGTTGACCCTAATATTAATATGGGCATGATTGTCCTTGATTTGAACACAGGTGAAACATTATACACACGAGATGCCTCAAAAAATTTTACGCCAGCAAGCAATATGAAGCTTTTCTCAGAAGCTGCTGCTCTTATTTTTCTAGGCCCCAGCTACACTTTTCAAACTAAACTCAGTACAAATGCAAAATCACTGAAAAATGGTATTTTAGATGGCTCATTATACTTATCGCTTTCAGGTGACCCTTCTCTTAGGCAATTAGATTTAAAATACTTATTTGCGAAATTGGCAGATTGGAAAGTTAAAGAAATTAAAGATGATGTGGTAATAGTAACAAGTAAAGAGCAGATTAATCCACATGCACCAGGGGTTAATCCAAAAGACTTTACTCATAGTTATGGAGCTCCGACTACACCATTTATTTTAGATGAAAATCGTGTGATCATTACAGTAAATCCTTCATCTAAAGCCGAACAAAATGCCTTAATTGAATATAGCTCGATTGATAATAGTTTCATACTAGATAATCAAGTGAAAACCAGACTGAAAGGTGTTTGTGGAATTAGTGCCAAAGTAACCAAAGAAAATAAACTTAAACTCAGAGGATGTATTTTAAAAAGCTCTCCTGCTATACAACTATCCATCCCAATTTCCAATCCACTAAATTATGCACAAAACGTAATTCGGAATCAGCTTAAAAGTCTTGGCATCAAGCTTGATGGAGAAATTAGGATTGGGAAAATAAGCAAGTCAAACATGCTAATTGCTATACACTCATCGAAACCAATTACCCAACTAATGGCTAATACTTTAAAATACTCCGATAATTTGTACGCTGATAGCCTATTTCTTCACACAGCAGAAGAGATAAATGGCAGCTCGTTAAATTGGCAAGAGGCAGAGCCAGTAGTTAAAAAATTCCTCCAAACACAAACTGGAGTTAACTTCGACTCCGCTGTATTAATTGATGGGTCTGGATTATCTGTGCATGACAGAGTTACTCCTCTGCAAACAATAGGTCTTTTAAAATATATTCACACGCATTTTCCGTTGGCTTATGAATACATTACAGCTTTACCCATTGCTGGCCAAGATGGCACATTAGTAAAACGCTTTCGCAAACCTACACAGCGTGGCTTACTAAGAGCAAAAACTGGTAGCTTAACTGGGGTTATGAGTTTATCTGGCTATCTTTACACATCCAATGATCATACTCTAGCTTTCACAATTTATATTAACACTCGACCAGGAACTAAACCAAATATTTCAGGAAGATATATGGGCATGGTAGATAGCTTATGTAACTTTTTATTAAGACAACGTCCAGGGAATACATTTGTAAAAAATCTTTCTAATTCAAATAAACACGTAGCATTTCAAGATAAGCCATCTAAAGCAGACAGAATTAAGTCTAATTATGCTAAATGGAGGGGAATAGAAAGAAGTTTAAAAAGTGGATTACAAAATGATGCAACAAATATATTATTCCGCAACAACAGTATTATTATTGTAGATAATAATAAAAATCCAGAACAAGTTTGGCAAACATTGCAATCAATCAAGAAAAAGTACTCGTTTTCCATAGGGCTTAGGGAAAAAAATCCAAATACTAGTAATAATTTACCGGTTTTTTTATGGATTGATAATAATACCAATGGCGGACAAAGAGTTTGGTATATTCAAGAAGCCGTTAGTTAAGGGTAACTGGAAACCCTATTTAGTTTTTTGAGTTTTTCTGCAATAATACATTTTTTGCTAATAATATTTCTAATTTAATATGCTCCTAAATAATTGCACATCTCTTAAAGGCATTGGGCAAAATATTTCTGAAAAATTAGCAAAGTGTGGAATATCTACCATCCAAGATCTAATATTTCACCTACCATTTAAATATCAAGATAAAACTAGAATTACAGCTATTAGAGATTTAAGAGCTCATGATTGGGCCGTTATTTTTGGTACAGTTTGTAAAACCGAAATTAAAAATGGCCGCCGTAGATCTTTACATTGCCATATAGAAGACCATACCGGTATATTCTCAATACGGTTTTTTAATTTTAACAAACAACAAATTAAAAACTTAACGGAAAGCAAACAAATTATAGTATTTGGTGAAGTACGCGAATTTACTAACACTTTATATATGACTCATCCTGAATATAAATTATTTGATGAAAAAACCACTCCATCAGTAGAACAAACTCTTACCCCAATTTACCCATCCACGAATGGCCTTAGCCAAAATAGATTAAGAAAAATTATCAATTTAGCTTTAGATGACTATGCAGAACATATCCATAGCCTTGAATGGATGTCCGAAGATGAACTAAAAAAACATAATTTTCAACCAATTCAAGAAGCACTAATAAACTTACATAATCCTCCACCGGATTTAATCTTACAAGAGCTAGAGGATGGAAGCCATAAAGGATTACAAAGAGTTGTTTTTGATGAACTTCTTGCAAAAAGACTTAGCATGCAATTTGCAAAAAATGAGCGGTTAAAGTTAAAGGCATACCGCATTATTGCTCAGCAAGATTTTTTAAATGAATTTATAAACAACCTACCATTTAAGCTTACTGCCGCTCAAACAAATGTTTATAATGAAATAAAAAATGATTTAAACAAACAAACCCCAATGCTAAGACTAGTACAAGGAGATGTCGGTTCTGGTAAAACAATAGTCGCGGCTTTAGCTGCCCTACAGGTAATAAAGTGCGGTTATCAAGTTGCACTGATGGCTCCAACAGATATTTTAACCGAACAACATGAAAAGAATATTAGTAAATGGTTCGCTAGATTTAACATTAATGTTATTCGCTTAACCGGAAAAATGAAAATAAAAGAGCGCCGCGAAGCTATAGCTAAAATCGACAATAATACAGCACAGTTGATAATTGGCACTCATGCACTTTTTCAATCTGAAGTAAAATTTGCAAAACTTGGCCTAATTATTATTGATGAACAACACCGCTTTGGTGTCGAACAACGCTCTTTATTGCAACAAAAAGGCCAATATGGGGAGTTTTCACCACATCAACTATTAATGACCGCAACACCTATCCCACGAACCTTAGCAATGACTAGCTACTCTCATCTTGATTTATCAGCAATTAATGAACTACCGCCTGGACGCACTGAAATAACTACTGCTGTGCTTGCTGAAGACAAACAAGAATTAATAATAGAAAGATTAGGATTAGCCATCCAATCAAATAGACAAGCATACTGGGTTTGTACATTAATTGATGAGTCAGAAAATCTTGAGTGCATTGCCGCAACTAATCGCGCTGCAGAATTACAAAAATCTATACCATTTGCAAAAATCGGATTAATCCATGGTAAATTAAAACCACAAGAGAAAGAAAACGTCATGGCTGCCTTTAAAAATGGAAATCTTGATTTACTAGTTGCAACCACGGTTATAGAGGTTGGTGTTGATGTTGCTAATGCCAGCCTTATGATAATCGAAAATGCCGAACGACTTGGCTTATCTCAACTACATCAACTAAGAGGAAGAGTAGGTAGAGGAAATACAAAGTCACACTGTCTGTTATTGTATCATAGTCCACTCTCAACAGTTGGAAGAGAACGACTAAAAGTAATGCGAGAAACTAGCAATGGATTCATTATTGCAGAAAAAGATCTAGAGCTCAGAGGCTATGGCGAATTTTTAGGTAAACAACAAACTGGATATCAGAAATTTAAAGTAGCGAATATTCAGCGAGATAGTAAGCTACTACCCAAAATTACAAAAACTGCAGCAGAGCTATCTAAAAAAGATCCGACTGTATCTAAACAGATAACAAAGCGCTGGCTGGGAGAATATGAGCACTTTATTGTGTCATAAGGTTTTTAGGGACGTTTACTAAATAACTCCTACAACTTGCATCTCATCTTATTATGAGCGCCATTTGTAGGAGTTATTTAGTAAACACGTCCCTTAACTTAAAATCTACAGCTTCTATCGCTTTTAAAAAAACTCCAGCACGCTTTGGTAAACCAAACTCACGATAATTTTGTACTTGTTTATATACATTATCCTTAAACTTTTCTGTATCTCCTATCTGCCCAGATAGATTATCTAAACTAAAATTAAACTTAAGGCCGACTGCTTCGGAAAAGATAAGTTCAATAGCCTGCGGTTTTACTTCAACTTTATAAAATAAAGCTTGTTGCTCAGCACTTCTTCCATCTGGTTCATACCAATATCCATAATCTAGTAATTTCCTTCTTTCAGATCCGGCAATAAACCAGTGGGCGCACTCATGTAATGCACTACTAAAAAAACCATGAGCGAAGTAAATAATATTCTGCTTTTCAGACAAATTTTCTGGAATATATATAGGCTCATCATCACCTGGCTTTAATATTGTATTATGAGTTATTTCAAAACATGAATGAAAAATTTCTATCAATCGAACAACATTATGCACTATAAATTATTCCTCTAAGATTCTAAATTATGCTATACTGACCACCCGACTCATACAAACAAACTGCAATGACTAAGCCTAAAGACAAAAAAATAGTTATCGAAGGTGTTACTCCTAGTGGTAAGGCATTTCGACCTAGCGACTGGGCTGAGCGTATGAGTGGAACTATGGCAAGCTTTAAAAACAGCCGAATTCATTATTCTCCGCTTCTACAACCTAGTGTTAACCACGAGGGTTTTAAATGCGTATTATTGGATCCAAAACTCAAAGAATCAAGCCCTGAAGTTTACCAATCTATACTTGATTTTGCTAAAGATAATAATTTAAAAATATGTAACGATAGCGAAGATGAAACATCTTAGAGCATAGCGAAGAAACCCAGTGACTTTAATGCCACTAGATTGCTTCGCTATCGCTCGCAATGACGCGTATTTTCGTTAATGCGTAGTCCTATAACTTACTCTTCACTGCCATTAAGTTAAGAAAAACACTGTCATTCCCGCGAAGGCGGGAATCTATTTC
>Ga0155559_1010_pt1 | contig 10166 bp, 9 predicted proteins | sample RifCSPhighO2_12_FD_107216 | JGI IMG/M metagenome (GOLD analysis project Ga0155559, IMG submission 107216) | Legionellales bacterium RIFCSPHIGHO2_12_FULL_35_11
CTCCTTGCTTCGTAACCTCTGGGTTGCTTCGTCGCTGCGCTCCTCGCAATGACGGCATCGTTGAATTGACCGAAGTTTTAATCACACCCTTTAAAGTGGTTTAACTTGATATTTATGCTGGATTCATTTAGATTGGATAAAATAGTTATAAAATCCGTAAATAAAGGAGTTATTATGCGGCGAATTTGGTTTTTGGCTTTGGGGGTGCTGGTATTATTCGTATTATTTCGTTTTGTTGCATTAAACTACACTGATTATATTCCTGTATTTATTATTGGTATATTCTTATTGTGGCTACATGATGTTACTCAAAAAAAGAAAGCAATTATTCGTAATTTCCCTGTAATTGGTCATTTTAGATATTTATTTGAATTTATTCGCCCCGAGATACAACAGTATTTTATCGCTAATGATGAAGAGGAGCTTCCATTTAATCGGGAAGTAAGATCTCTTATTCATCAACGAGCAAAAAATGTGCGCGATACCATTCCATTTGGTACCTCTAGAGACATTTATCAAACTGGTTACCGTTGGGTTTTGCATTCATTAGATCCAAAATCAGTTGAAGATGTTGAACCTAGGTTATCAATTGGTGGAAAAGATTGTAAAAAACCATATTTAGCTTCTAGATTGAATATATCAGGTATGAGTTTTGGAGCGTTGTCAGCAAAAGCGGTTATGGCCTTAAATCTTGGCGCTAAAATGGGAGGTTTCGCGCAAAATACAGGGGAAGGTGGATTAAGTAAGTATCATTTGCAAGGTGGAGATATAGTTTTTCAAATAGGTACCGGATATTTTGGATGCAGAAACAATGACGGTATGTTTGATGAAGATTTATTTAAAGAAGTATCTGCTAATCCTGAAGTTAAAATGATAGAAATAAAGTTATCACAAGGTGCTAAGCCTTCCCATGGTGGGATTTTGCCAGCTGTTAAAGTCACAAAAGAAATTGCTGAAATTCGTAAAATTCCATTTGGTAAAGATGCGTTATCACCGCCAGCACATTCAGCCTTTAAAACTCCTACAGAGTTATTAGGTTTTGTAAAAAAACTGAGAGAGATGTCTGGTGGGAAACCGATAGGATTTAAACTTTGTGTTGGGAAACCAGAAGATTTCGTAGGTATTTGTAAAGCTATGCTTAAAACAAAAATTTATCCGGATTTTATAACGGTAGATGGAGCTGAAGGCGGAACAGGAGCGGCTCCACTTGAATTCACTAATAATATAGGTGAACCTCTTAATGGCGGATTAAGATTTGTACATAATGTTTTAGTGGGTTGTGGTCTAAGAGATGAGATAAAAATAATTTGTAGCGGTAAAATTGCTACCGGATTTGATATGGTAATGCGTATTGCTATGGGAGCAGATATTTGTAACAGTGCACGAGCTATGATGATGGCGGCTGGCTGTGTGCAAGCTAAGCAATGTAATGCAAATACTTGTCCAACCGGTGTAACCACACAAAAGAAAAGATTGCAGTGGGGGTTGGTTGTAGATCAGAAGAAACATCATGTTTTTTCTTATCATAAAAACACTATTCATAGTTTCTTAGAAATTGTCGGCGCAATGGGGTTGACTAACCCAAGCCAGCTAAAACCAGAACATATAATACAGAGAATTTCGTATAATATTTCCAAGCCATTGTCAGAGTTATTTTTCTATTTAGAACCAAAACAATTATTGGGTGCGAATATTCCTGATACATATAAAAATATTTGGGAAAAAGCTAGCGCGGAAAGTTTTTAATATTGTATTGGGCCTTGGCCCAATAATAAATTTTTTCTATTTCAAAAATTTAAATAACTCTTTCCCCATATAAATCATAATCATCACTATCAGCGATTTTCACCATTATTCTTTCACCTACCTTGGTTTTTGCCCCTGATTTAACATAAACTAGGCCATCTATTTCTGGTGCGTCACCTTCGCTTCTAGCAATTATCCATTCAGATGAAACACTATCAACTAAAACTTCTAATGTTTTACCGATTTTTTGTTTGAGTTTATTCCGACTAATTTTTGCTTGGGCTTGCATGAACTTGTGAAATCTTTCTTCCTTTATTTCTTCTGGAACTTGGTTAGGTAACGCATTTGCCGTTGCTCCATCAACAGGGGAGTATTTGAAGCAGCCTACTCTATCTAACTCCGCCTTATCAAGAAAAGATAGTAATTCATCAAACTGCTCGTCAGTTTCTCCTGGGAAGCCAACTATAAAAGTTGAGCGGATAGTAATTTCAGGACAAATTTCTCGCCATTTATTTATACGTGCTAATGTATTTTCACTGCTTGCAGGTCGCTTCATTGCCCGTAAAATATCTTTGTTTGCATGCTGCAGAGGAATATCTAAATACGGTAATATTAATTTCTCCTTCATTAAAGGTATTATTTCATCTACATGTGGATAAGGATAAACGTAATGAAGCCGAACCCAAATCCCTAGTTTTCCTAATTGCTCACATAGGTCATAAAATTTTGTATTAATAAAACCATCTTGCCAAGGTACAGACTGATATTTGGTGTCGATTCCATATGCGCTAGTATCCTGAGAAATTATTAATAACTCTTGAACACCAGCATCACGTAGTTGCCTTGCCTCAGTTAATAATTTGTTAATGGGATAACTTTGTAATTTGCCGCGCATAGATGGAATGATACAAAAGCTACATTTTTGATTGCATCCCTCAGATATTTTTAAATAAGCATAATGTCTTGGGGTTAACTTTATTCCAGCAGGAGGAATAAGCTCTGTAAATGGATTTTTTGGAGGTGGAAGATGTTGCAAAACAGCACTTACTACTTCTTCATAAGCGTGGGTCCCACTTATATGTAATACATCTGGACATGCTTCGCGAACAATATCAGCTTTAGCACCAAGACAGCCAGTAACAATTACTCTCCCATTCTCAGCCATAGCTTCTTGAATTGTTTCTAAAGATTCTTTGATAGCTGACTCAATAAAACCACAAGTATTGATAACAACAACACCAGCGTCTTGATAGCTATTAACTAAAGTATAACCATGAGCGCGTAGTTGAGTTATTATTCTTTCAGAATCAACCAGAGCTTTCGGACAACCTAAACTTACAAACCCAACTTTGTTATTCATAGAATAATACAGCCTAAAAACAAATTAAATCAAATGTAAAGGTATTGAAGAACCAATAAAAATAGTTATAACTTTTATTATGATAAACACAATAAAAGGTGAAAAATCAAATCCAGCAATTGGTGGAGTAAAATCTCTAATTGGCCTCAATAATGGCTCAGTTACTAAAAATAAAATATCATTCAGTGGATTTCTCCATCCAGGATTTATCCAGCTCATGATTACACGAATAAATATGGCGTAGCAGATTAAATTCAGTGGTTGGATTATTATATCAGCAATTGGATAAATAATCATCAGTGAGAGCGGTAATTGTGTTGGTAAAAATATGGATCCAATAAAAAGAAACTTTAATACTTCAACTGTAATTAGTACAAGAAAACAAGGTATATCATACTGATACTTTGAAGGTATAAAACTTTTAATAGCATTATTTACTGGGCTAACTATTGGGTTAGTGATTTTTAGTATTAATTGATTGATTGGATGAATAGCACTAATTTTTAAATACCTTAATATAATTCTGCCCCAAAGTGCAAAAGTAATTACTCCAAAAAATATTGAAAATACAAAGAATCCAGCCGCTAAAATACCTTCCATAATCACGCCTTAATTAGTTTAAAAATAGGTAACCCCATGCATTATGCTTCTTTCTGTAATTTAATGAGCTCTGAAATTCCTTCTCCAGCTAGAGATAGCATATTAATTAATTGATTTTGATTAAAACTGCCATCTTCAGCTGTGCCTTGAACCTCAATAAATTCGTTATTTTCATTCATGACAACATTCATGTCAGTTTCGGCAACTACATCTTCAGCATAGTCTAAATCTAAAACTGCTTGTCCACGATAAATACCAACAGAAACAGCAGAAACATATTTAAATTCTGCATCTTTTCTTAATTTTTCTCTTTGTTCTAGCCAATTAATAGCGTCTCTTAAAGCAATACAAGCACCAGTAATCGCAGCAGTTCTTGTGCCACCATCAGCTTGGATAACGTCGCAATCGATCGTTATAGTATTTTCACCTAACGCTTTTAAATTGATACATCCTCTTAGAGATCTACCAATTAAGCGTTGAATTTCTAAAGTACGACCACTTTGTTTTCCTTTATGCGCTTCTCTATCTGTTCTTGTATTTGTTGCGCGTGGCAGCATACCATATTCTGCTGTAATCCAGCCTTGGTTTTTGCCTTTCAAAAATCTAGGAACACCTTCAACAACGCTTGCATTACAAATAACACGTGTTTGTCCGAACTCAACTAATACTGAGCCTTCGGCGTGAGAAGTGAAGCTTCGAGTCAATTTAATATCGCGTAGTTGATTTGCTTCTCGTTTACTTGGTCGCATAAGTTACTCTATGTTAATTAAATAATGCAGTATACCCAAGATATATCAAAATGCAATAAGACTAATTTACCTAGTGGTTTTTTATTTAGTACAAAGGTATAATTTCAGAACTTAAAAATCACTCCGATCTTTAAGTTTGATTGATTATCATATATGACGGCATACTGTGGTTTATCTGTATGATCGTTATTTGTCAATACGTAAGTCCTATATGTAATTTACTTGGATTTTTTAATGCAAACAGAAAATTTAAATAAACAAGATTTTGGAACGTTATACATAGTAGCAGCTCCTTCTGGTGGTGGAAAAACCAGTTTGGTTAAAGAGTTAGTTAGTAATTTAGATAAGATAGAAACATCAGTTTCACATACTACTCGAGGAAAACGACCAGCAGAAATGGAAGGAGTGCATTACTACTTTATTTCTGAACAAGAATTCAGTAAAATGGTTAAAAATAATGAGTTTGTAGAGTATGCTCAAGTATTCGATAATTTTTATGGTACATCTTTTGCAGAGATAAATGCAAGACTTGCTGATGGCATAGATGTGGTCTTGGATATTGATTGGCAAGGATCTCAGCAGATAAAAAAGTTATACCCAAGTTCTGTTAGTGTTTTTGTCATTCCTCCATCGTTAGAAGCTTTACAAAATAGATTAATAACTAGAGCACAGGATACACCGGAAACTATTGATTCGAGGATGTTGCGTGCTAAGAATGAAATGGGACATTTTGCAGAGTTTGATTACCTTATAGTCAATGATAATTTTGCTAAAGCATGTGACGACTTGACGGCTATTGTTAAGGCAGAAAGATTAAAAATTTCCCGGCAAATTATTAGACGTGGAAAACTACTATCATTATTATTACCATAACAGTAAAATGTATTTTTTAGGAGATTGTAAATTATGGCTCGTGTAACTGTTGAAGATTGTTTAGAAAATGTTGAAAATAGATTTGAACTTGTAATGGTGGCAACAAAACGAGCAAGACAAATTGCTGTTTCTGGTGCTGAGCCAAATGTAGCTTGGGAAAATGACAAACCTACTGTGGTTGCTCTTCGAGAAATTGCTGCGGGTTTTGTGAATGCTAATATTTTGATAGAAGATTGAGAAGTATAATTTGAGTCATTTTGATGAGTTAAAAGCAGCACTAAAATGTTATCTTGATGCAGATCAGATAGATATGTGTCATCAAGCGTATGTTGTCGCTGAAAAAGCTCATCATGGACAAATGCGAAGGTCTGGTGACCCATATATTTCCCATCCGGTTGCTGCTGCTCTTATCTTGGCCGATATGCGCTTAGACTATGAAACGATTATGGCAACATTACTACATGACGTAGTTGAAGATACATTGGTTAGCATAGATGATTTGGTTAAAAAATTTGGTTTAGAGGTTGCTGCGTTAGTTGATGGGGTTACAAAACTTACCAAAATAAAATTTGAATCAAGAGCAGAAGCCCAGGCTGAGAACTTTCGCAAGATGGTTCTCGCAATGGTTAAAGACATACGAGTTATAATTGTTAAGCTTGCTGATAGACTACATAATATGGGTTCTCTTGCTGTAATGCCTGCGGAGAAAAGGCGGCGCATAGCAATTGAAACATTAGAAATATACGCTCCAATTGCTAATAGATTGGGCATGCATCATATTTACATTGGTCTTGAAGATTTGGGTTTCAAAGCTTTGTACCCCATGCGCTACAGGATAATAAAGCTCGCACTCGAAAAATCATTAGGGAATAGAAGAGAGCTAACTCAACAAATCGAACATGATTTAGAGGAGGCTTTGGAAGATTTAGATATTCCTTATGAGCATGTTTTTGGCAGACAAAAGCATGTATATTCTATATATAGAAAAATGCGACATAAGAAGGCATCTTTTTCTGAGATATCAGATGTTTTTGCTTTCAGAGTTATTACAGAAGATATCGATTCATGTTATCGTGTGATGGGCGCATTACATCAAACATATAAACCAGTCCCCCATAGATTTAAAGATTATATTGGTATTCCTAAGGTTAATGGCTATCAGTCTTTACATACTACATTATTTGGTCCATTCGGCGTGCCACTAGAAGTGCAAATTCGTACTCGCGAGATGAATAGTGTTGCTGAAAATGGTGTGGCAGCACATTGGATTTATAAATCATCAGGGTTAGAAATTAATGAGGCGCAATTAAGAGCACGTGAGTGGGTGCAAAGACTACTAGAAATGCAAAAAAGCACTGGTAGTTCTCTTGAATTTATTGAAAACGTTAAAATTGATTTGTTTCCAGATGAAGTTTATGTTTTTACTCCTAAAGGCCATATTATGGAATTACCGAAGGGAGCAACGGCAATTGATTTTGCATATACCGTTCATTCTGATGTTGGTAATACCTGCGTGGCTGCAAAGGTAAATAGGCGTTTGGTACCACTTAGTATGCCACTTACTAATGGTCAAACAGTAGAAATTATTACAACTCCAAATGCTCATCCAAGCCCTTCGTGGCTTAATTTTGTTGTTACAGGTAAAGCAAAAAGTAATATTCGAAATTTTCTAAAGAGTCAGTTGCATAATGAGTCAATTGTTCTGGGTAAAAAGTTATTAAATCAGGCATTATCTGAATTAGCGAGTGTATATGAAGAGGTTCCACAAGAGTCACAACAAGCTCTACTTGTTGATTTAAATTATAAAACTATTGATGACTTACTATATGCAATAGGTATTGGGAATGAAATGTCTATGGTGATTGCTACAAGATTAGTTGTGGCAGAAGGAAATGGAGATCTTGAAAAATCTATTAAATCTAAACCAATTGCAATAAATGGTACCGAAGGAATGGTTGTGCATTTTGCCGAGTGTTGTCAACCAATTCCGGGAGATAGTATTGTTGGACGTTTTCAGCACGGAAAAGGCATTTTAGTACATTCTAGCGATTGTGCAGTGATTAAAAAATCTAGGGTTAACCCAGAGCAATTTATTTCTTTAAGATGGGATGATAACGTAGAAGGTGAATTTTGGGTAGATATAACTGTTGATGTCGCTAATGAAAGAGGCGTATTAGCAGCTCTCGCAACAGTTATTGCTGAAGCTAACTCAAATATTGGAAATATTAACGTTGATCCGCATGATGGGAAACATAATTCCATTACTTTTTCAATTAGTGTTGTTGATAGAACTCATCTTGCAAGAATTATGCGTAAATTGCGCAGAAATAAAGTTGTAGTGAGATTGTATCGGAAAAAGCAAGGAAGCATGGCGCAGACAAATTCTTTTTAAATTCAAATTAAGTTAAATTAAATATGACTATAGTTGCATTACATAATGTAAATTTGCATGTCGCAAATACGTGTATTTTAGATGGCGTTAATTTTCGAATTGAAGCGAACGATAGAATTGCTTTAGTTGGCAGAAATGGGGCTGGTAAGTCTAGCTTATTAAAATTATTGCTTGGAGAAATTGCCAAAGATAGTGGAGAAATCCAATATAAAAGTGGCTTGAAAATTGCTGGATTATCGCAAGATGTCCCATTGAACGAGCAAAAATCAGTATATGATTTTTTGGTAAAGGATTTAGGGAAAGCAAGTGAAGTTCTTATTAAGTATAGACAAAGTACATTGTCTGGGGACTTTGATAAATTAGCTATTTATCAGGGGCAATTAGATGATCTGCATGCTTGGGATTTAATACCACATATTGAAACTGTTGCCCAAAAACTAGGGATAGATATAAATACGCGAATGTGTAATCTTTCTGGTGGAATGAAGAGAAAGGTACTCTTAGGAGCAGCCATAATAGCAAAACCAGACTTATTATTACTTGACGAGCCAACCAATCATCTAGATATATCAGGCATTGAGTGGTTGGGTGCTTATTTAAATAATTATTCTGGTAGTGTATTAGTTGTAACTCACGATAGAGATTTTTTAGCAGAAGTTGCTAATAAAATTGTTGAAATTGATAGAGGCACTTTAAATACTTATGCTTGCTCATATGACACATATTTAGATAGAAGAGAAGCAAATAGAGTAACTGAACAAAAGCATAATACCCTATTTGATAAAAGATTATCAGACGAGGAAGCTTGGATAAGAACAGGAGTCAAGGCTAGGCGGACTAGAAATGAGGGTAGGGTGCGTCAGTTAAAAAACATGCGGGAAGATTATCAAAAAAGAAGAAATCAAGTAGGAACTGTTGGAGAGTTTAAATTAGATGCGTCAAGATCAGGTAATATTGTTATTTCGGCTAACAAGATAGACTATAAAATTGCTGATAAGCATCTTATTAAAGATTTTTCTTATGTTTTAATGCGTGGGGCAAAGGTTGGACTCATAGGTCCAAATGGTTGTGGGAAAACTACCTTGGTGCGTTTATTATTAAAAGAGCTAGCTCTTGATAATGGAGAAATTAAGCATGGGACATCAATTGAAGTTGGGTATTTTGATCAATTAAGAAGACATTTGGACGTTGAAAAAACGGTTATGGAAAATGTTGCGGATGGTGGAATGCATGTTGTTGTAAATGGAAAAGAAAAGCATGTTGCATCTTATTTACGAGATTTTTTATTTACTCCGGAAAAATTTAATCAACCAGTTTCATCTTTATCAGGAGGAGAGTGTAATCGATTATTATTAGCGCGTTTATTTGCAAAGCCAGTGAACTTTTTAGTATTAGATGAACCAACTAATGATTTAGATATTGAAACTTTGGAGTTATTAGAGAATATTTTAATCGAATATACTGGTACTTTACTTCTAATTAGCCATGATAGGGCTTTTATTAATCAAGTAGTTACTAGTGTATTAATATATGAGGAAGACGGTAAATTTCATGACTATGTTGGAGGTTATGATGATTATAAATTACAAAAAAAATCAGTAAAAGCAATATCTGCTCCAACAAAACCATCGCCAAAAAAGGAAAAGACTAAAAAAATCTCTTATAATGAACAAAGGGAGTTAGAAGACTTACCGAAACAGATAGAGAATCTTGAAGAAGAAATAAGTATGTTGCATGAGCAGATGCTTGCTCAAGGTTTTTATCAGAAAGATCCTCAAGAAATAGCTCTGTTTCAGAAAAACTTATCTAAGAAAGAGGATTGTTTGGCTGATTTATATAATAGATGGGAACATTTGTTAGGTTTAACCTAGAAAAAGGATAAATATATGCTTGGAACAATTGCAATATTAGTTTTAATCGCATCTATTATTGTGCTTTTTGCAAGTGAACTTAGTAGTTTTATTAAAAAAGTTATTGCAAATAAGAAAGTACAGTTGTTATTTCCATTATTATTTTTTTCCTGGTTATTTTTATTTTTTGCAAAGCAAATAGTTTATTTGTCGGTTGTAATTAGGGTATTTTTATACTCATTAGTTTTATACTTATCAAAAATATTTCCCTTTGATGGCGGTGATTTAATATCAGAAAGAATATTAGTTTTAATGTTATTTTCAATTTTCCCTATTCTAGTCGCGCAACTAGTTGATAATTACTTGCATTTTTCATTTAAATTAAAAAACATAGCACATAGCCTTAGTATTTTTATCTTTGCTGTTATTACAATCCTTTATGTAATTTCTTTATAAAAGTTATAATCAGGGCTGTCTCATCAAATAATATAGACGGGGCGTAGGTTGGGCCTTGGCCCAACGATAAAAAAGCTGCATTTTTTGTTGGGCCAAGGCCAAACCTACACGCCAGCATTGATTAATTTGATGCGACAGCC
>Ga0155559_1034_pt1 | contig 10050 bp, 11 predicted proteins | sample RifCSPhighO2_12_FD_107216 | JGI IMG/M metagenome (GOLD analysis project Ga0155559, IMG submission 107216) | Legionellales bacterium RIFCSPHIGHO2_12_FULL_35_11
CGCTCTACTCAAACAACGACGAAAATTAAAACATGCTATTTTCTTAAGCGAATGCCATTTAAAGTTTCGCAAAACCTTAAAATGTTAGCACCTTGGTTAACCAAACTAATAAAACCTAAAAAATATTTATGCGTTACAAGTGGACATTAATTGAAAGTCAAACCGAGCGCAAGGGAGACAAAATAATTCTTATGCTTGTTGATGTCAGTCCATTGCTGATCAAGCGGTAAGGAAAAACCTAACTGTGCAAATAATTTTGGCGTTGAGAACCACAACGACGGTGTCGCATAGATAACATTACCGTATTTGTAAATAGTACTTTTTTCGGGGACGTGGTGATGATGTTTTATTTGAATTTCCTTTATTTCCTCATAGTTTCCATTGAACTCCAATAGGCCAAAGAAAATATACTTATTGGTTACACTTTTGATGTTTCTTCCCAATCCATATTGATACAAATATTGATTATAGCGATGCGTTGCTTCATAAGGTGGCACATGAAACGCTGCGGCTGAAACAAACCATAGCCAATTTACAAAGGTTTGATTGTAAGTTCCACCAATAAAATAACTCGTAACACCATAACTGGTTGACGGTTCTTTTTTGGTAGAGCCGGTGGGGAAATTCACCGCCCCCACTAACGTTCCTTGCTCTGTTGATTTAAAACTAGAGCGATTATAAAAAGCCCACTCCCCTTGAACAAATGCCTCATCAAGTCCGGAAGAGTGATGCAGTGTTTCGGCATACTCTATCGCAATTGGTAATGCGACCATCACGGAGATCGCATCGGTAACGCCATAAACTAAAGCGGGGGTTGCCCATGTAAAGTATGCGAGTCGACGTTGTTCGTAGGTGGTTTGAAGGTAGGCTTGAAATTGATTTTTTTCAAGAATATTTTGTCCGAATGAAAAGAATGGACCTGGTTGTTGAGATTGTGGTAGTGCAAAATTGCCAAGATGAGGGGGGTGCGCTTCGGATTCGGTAAGCCCTGTTGCTTGTCTTGCGTAGGCACAAAAACTAATGGAAATAAGGAAGCTCGTAATTAATAATAGACTTCTTTCTAAACTCACTGCAGTGGCTGAGGTGCTTTTTATAAAACCCATTTCATCAATCCATTTGTACTGGACTTTATGACTTTTTCAAAAAGCACTCAAAATTGTCGTCTTTGCAAACAAAGTGAAGCAATCTAGTGGCATTCAAGGGCTCTAGATTGCTTAACTTTGTTCGCAAAGACGCATTTTAGAACATATCTTTAAAAAGTCATAAAGAGTCCAGTTGTATAAATTTAACTATACTGCGCGCGGTCACAATCTGAAGTTTTTTTTGACGACGTTATTTTTGTGTCAGTTTGCCGTTTAAATCGCAGCGCAATAGCTGGACTATTGTCAAGATTTAAACGGCAAAATGGCGCGAAAATAGCAAGTCAAAAACTTCAGATTGTGACCCGCGCGCGGTATATTATATAATTACTCCCATCTGTCACTGCAAGGCTAAAATGGCTTCATTACAACTAGCAGCACAATACATATCAAAGCAATAGTTGGTAATTCATTAAAATACCTATAAAATTTGCTGCTTAATTTATTTGCATTATTCTTAAACTTTCCTAAAAAACACCAACACATTATATGATATACAACCAATAAAATTACCAGTAATAATTTTGCGTGCATCCAATACGCATGTAAATAATAATCAAAATTATAGCCAATTAAAAAAATTCCTAAAATGATAGTAAGAATACCTGCTGGGGTAGTAATTGCATAAAACAATCTTCGCTCCATTATTTTAAATCTCGCTATACTTATTTCATCCTGTGCTTCTGCGTGGTACACAAACAATCTTGGTAAATAAAAAAGCCCAGCAAACCAAGCTACCATAGCAATGATATGAAAAGATTTTATAATTAACATAACTATCCTTTAGCTATTGTCAGCAACCCTACTTTAAACGCCTATTTCTATTCCTTTGCCTTTTAATCATATTTAACGCTTCAATACTTAGAGAAAATAACATAGCAAAATATAAATAGCCTCTTGGTATATGAAAATGAAAACTATCTGCTATTAACATGGTTCCGATTAGCATTAAAAAACTAAGAGCCAGCATCTTAATAGTTGGATTTTTTTCAATAAAATTACTAACTGACTTGCTGGCATAAATCATAACTAAAATGGCAATTGTAATCGCTACTGCCATAACCGTAAAATTGTTGGTAATACCTACGGCCGTTAAAACACTATCTAGTGAAAATACAATATCCATCAAAGCAATTTGTAAAACTACAAATTGAAATGTTTTATTAACAGAAAACTTGCTGCTTGATTTCTCTTGCTTCTCAACTAACTCATAACTTATTTCTTGGGTTGCTTTTAATATTAAAAAAACACCCCCAGATAGTAAAAATAAATCACGAAAAGAAAAGGAAAATTTATCTATCGAAATTATTGGCTGATTTAAATGCACAATCCAAATTGCTGATGCAAGTAACATCAACCTTGTCATCCAAGCAAAGGTCAAGCCCAAATACCTAGCTTTTTGACGATTTTTAGCGGGTAATTTTTCAGTTAAAATTGCTAAAAATACTAGGTTATCTATTCCAAGAATAATCTCTAATACGGTTAAAGTCAGAACGCTAAGAATTATATCAAGCCAATCCATCAATTTCCCCTAAAAATTGTCAACAAGACTGCATTAATGATATGATATACCCAATATACTGAAAAATGCGAGTTTTAGGAGACTCCTGTTTGTATATTAGCAACTGCTTTTTCTAGGTTAATTTGGCATCCTTAAGGAACAAAGATTATAAACATCATTAAAAAACTATTACGTAGGTCAAAAAGATTCAAACAACCAATTGATTCTAATAACATTATCCCGCGTAATCAACATCGTGTATCTAAAACAGATATTAATATTAACGCCCTAAAAGTACTAAATAGACTAAGTGGTTCGCATTTTCAAGCATATTTAGTTGGTGGTAGCGTGCGCGATCTATTATTGGGTCACTCCCCAAAAGATTTTGATGTGGCAACTGATGCAAAACCTAATCAAATCAAAAACTTATTCAAAAATGCTAGAATTATTGGCAGAAGGTTCAAGCTTGTTCATATTTTATATCAACGAGAAATTATAGAAGTAGCTACTTTTCGAACAAGCCATGAAGAAAAGAGCTCAAATAATCTTACTAACGAAAAAGGCATGCTAGTTCGCGATAATGTTTTCGGGACTCTCGAAGAAGATGCCTGGCGCAGAGATTTCACAATCAACTCTTTATATTACAACATAGAAGATAGCTCAATCATTGATTTTACCGGCGGCGTTAAAGATATTGAACGAAAAACTATCAGAATTATCGGTGTTCCTGAAACAAGATATAAAGAAGACCCTGTCCGAATGTTAAGAGCAATAAGGTTTAGCGCTAAACTTGATTTTGAAATTGCCAAAGAAACTTCTGATGCAATTTATGCGTCAAATTATCTTATACAACATGTTTCTAATTCAAGATTATTTGATGAAATGATAAAATTATATCAAGTGGGAGTTGGGCAAAAAATTCAAATTCTCCTGGAAAAGTATGGCATTTTTAAATATTTATTCCCCCAAACTGCAAATTTATTAAATAATGAAAAACAATCTAGTCGTAAATTTATACTTCTTGCCCTAGAAAGTACTGATAATAGAGTCAAAAATGATAAACCAGTTACTCCTGCTTTTATTTATGCGGTAATTTTATGGTTTCCTTTCTTAAATAAAGTTTCTCAATTAAAAAATAGCGGTCTAGATCCTCTAAATGCCATAGAGCAATCTATGTCTCTAATAATAAGCGAGCAAAGTAAAATCATTTCCATTCCAAAGAGACATACGCAAATTATTAGAGAGGTATGGATGCTCCAATATCGTTTCCCGAAAAGGTCTGGGAAAAGAGCAGAACATCTTCTCCAACATCCAAGATTTAGAGCAGCATATGATTTTTTAGCATTAAGAGCACTTGCTGGAGATGAATGTATGGATCTTGCAAACTGGTGGACTGACTATCAAGATGCTGACTCGAATACCAAAAATAAAATGGTATTTAATTATTCTAAATCATTATTAGGTTAAAACATTGACTACATGCTATCTTGGTTTAGGAAGTAACCTAAAATCACCGAAAAGACAGCTACAATTAGCTATTTCCGGGATAAATCGCATTAAAAATACTGCCATTATCAATATTTCAAAACCTTATTTTAACAAACCTGTTGGCGTAAAAGCTCAGCCAATGTTTTACAATCTAGTTATTTCAATTCAAACTTCCTTGCCTCCATTTGCCTTATTAAAAAAATGCCGGGAAATAGAAGCCAATCAAGGCAGAGTAACTAAGCGTCGTTTTGGATCTAGAACCATTGATATCGATATATTATTATATGGAAACTATAAAATAAAAACAAAATACTTAGAAATTCCTCATCCAAGAATGTTTGAGCGAGATTTTGTAATCAAACCGTTATTAGAAATATCTGGTAGTGAACTAAATTTATCTGAACTGGATTATGACTTTTTCAAAAGGCACTCAAAATTGTCGTCTTTGCGAACAAAGTGAAGCAATCTAGTGACGCTTAATGGCTCTAGATTGCTTCACTATCGCTCGCAAAGACGCATTTTAGAACATGTCTTTAAAAAGTCATAAAGTCCAGCTGAATATAAAGTGTGAGATTCCTGTGAAAATCTAAAACATAATCTAAAATAAAAATTAAGAACAAATATTTGGAATATAATTATGTATAAAAATATTTTACATGCAACCGATCTGTCTAAAGATCATTTCAAAATGTGTGCTCAAGCAAGACAAATTGCCAATGAATTAAATGCAAATTTATTTCTTATACACGTAATTGAATCACCAACTTCTTTGCAAATTGCCCAAGGATTAGGGTTTACTGAAATTTATAACCCTGTCGATGAAAAAGCAAATGCGGAATCAATTTTAAAAATTATAGGCGAATCACTAGATATTCCAGTTGAAAATCAAATAGTTACTATTGGATCAATCAAGCAAAATGTAATAAAAATAGCACAGGAACTAGAATGTAATTTAATAATAATTGGGAGACATGCTCATAAAAATATCCCTGAATTCCTAGATAGCACAGCGCATTTAGTTATTAACAATGCCCCTTGTCATGTGCTAACTATTAGTTAAACCTAATAAAAAGCGCATTAATAGTTTAACGGATGCAGTGATTGGTTTACTTGCGAATCAATGTTTACAACCTGACTTAATGGCAGTGCCCATTTCACCGAATAGGTGATCAATTGAAAAAGTAAACACATGGCTATTTCATTGAATTTAAAGGCTCGGAAGCATTATTAATTTTGTTTGGTGGAATATTCAGGATAATTTGCCAGTATTGGCTAGTAATTCAATTTAAAATTGTGCAGAATAACATTCTATGTTTTTTGAGTATTTGTAATGTAGTAAATTTAAAAGGGGATTCACTATGAAAAGAAAACTTATCGCAGCTGCTGTAATCAGCTTTGCTATGTCAAATACATATGCTGCAGGCGATGTTCCATTAAATACAGACTTAGAAAAATTATCATACAGCATAGGTGTAGATCTTGGCAGTAATATAAAAAAGCAAGGAATTGAGCTAGATGTTTCTTCAATGGCGAGCGGTATTCAAGATGCTATGACTAGCAAACCATTAAAAATGACTGAAGAACAAATGAAAGATTCTTTGGTTAAATTCCAAAAAGATTTAATGGTTAAGCGGACTAAGCAATTTGAAGAACAGTCTCAAGATAATAAAAAGCAAGGTGAAGAATTTTTAAGCAACAATAAAAGCAAAGCTGGTGTTGTAGTTTTACCAAGTGGTTTACAGTATAAAATATTAACTAAAGGTAACGGCGATAAACCTAAGCAAGATGACACAGTAACTGTTGAATATACCGGTCATTTAATTAATGGCGAAGTATTTGATAGCACAGACAAGACTGGTAAGTCAGCAACATTCCGTTTAGACCAAGTAATACCTGGTTGGACTGAAGCTTTACAATTAATGCCTGTTGGTTCAACTTGGGAAATTTACGTTCCAGCTAACCTTGCATATGGATCTCGTAATGTTGGTGGTTTAATTGGACCAAATGAAACTTTAATATTTAAAGTGCATTTGATATCAATCAGTAAAGATGGTGCAAGTAATAAATAGCATTTATCATCAAATTTATCATGCCATTAATTTTTACTAGAAGATTTATTGTAGTTTTTATCTTGGGATTTTCATCTGGTGTGCCATTAGCTATGGTCACCAGTACTCTACAGGCATGGTTTGCTAAGACAGGCATGTCAGTTTATGCAACTGGTATGCTTAGTTTGCTAGGGTTACCGTACTTGTATCGGTTTATTTGGTCTCCTGTGTTAGATAGATTCTCTCTTTCTAAATCTTTTGGCCGGAGAAAAAGCTGGATGTTATTAATGCAGATTTTTCTTTGTGTTGGTTTTAATCTAATGGCATGGTTTTCACCGCAAACCTCTCCAATCACATTGGCGGTCTTGGGTTTCATTCTTGCGAGTGTTTCCGCCACTCAAGACTCAGTTATTGATGCATATCGGGTTGAGTGTTTAAATAGCGAAGAATTTGGTTTAGGTGCTTCTGTTGCTAGCTTAGGATACAGACTCGCCATGTTAATTTCAGGCGGTCTTTCTTTAGTTTTAGCAGAAAATTATGGTTGGGAAGTGGTATACCGGGTTATGGGTTTTGTAATGGTTATTGGTATGCTTGCATCTATTTTTGCAGAGGAGCGAAAAGTCTTAGAGAATACTGATAATTCCTTTGCACATATTTTTACTGATCCCATAAAAGATTTATTAAGCAGGCCTAAGATTTTAACTTTTTGTTTATTTGTTTTATTTTTTAAGCTCGGAGAGTCATTTACTACAACGACAAGTGGTGTTGTCATGCCATTTTTGATTCAAGGGGTAGGTTTTTCTTTATCAACAATAGCATATGTTAATAAAATCTTAGGAGTGCTTGCTATTATCTTTGGTGGGATATTAGGTGGAATAATTTTATTGCGTTACAGTTTATACCATGCTTTATTAGCATTTGGACTATTACAATCGTTAACTAATTCTTTATTCATTGTACTTGCGATTGTAGGTAAAAATACAATTTTATTATCTGCTGCTGTCATGAGTGATAATTTTGCAGCAGGTCTGGGGACTACGGCAATAGTTGCATTATTTATGAGTTATGTTGATTGTAGATATACAGCAACCCAGTTTTCAATTTTAGTTGCTTTTGCATCTATTCCAAGAGTATTCTCAGGTCCTATTGGAGCTTTTTTTCAGATTCATCTTGGCTGGGTAGGAATGTTCCAAGCTGGATTTTTATTATCATTTGTATTTATTCCTTTTTTACTTATGCTTGCCAGTGATCCTTGTTTTGCTAATAAAAAAAACTCTGACGATGAGACCTGTGCCGTTGGGTCTTGAGCTTAATGTTATTTTTGCATTATGAAGGTCGGCAATTTGTTTAACAATTGCTAAACCTAGCCCACTACCTGGCTTTTTATTTCCAAGTGCTCTAAAAAATCTTTCAAAAACTCGCTCTTTAATTTCATCAGATATTCCAGGCCCATTATCAATTACCTCTAAAACTACCTTGTCTTTTATTTGCTCGACTTTAACAATTACATTGCTATTAGGATGCGAGCAATTTATCGAATTTGCAACTAAATTTCTTAAGAGAATGCCGATGGCAGTTGCATTTCCATAAAAATCAGCAACTTTTTCATTGCAGATAAACTCTAAGTCTATATGATTGTTGATGGCGTCAGGAGCTAATAGGGCTAAAATTTCTTTGGCAACTTTCGGTAAGTTTACATCGGATAGTTCATTGTTATTGTAGCCATCAGGTACGAGTTTACTCATAGTTAGAAGTTGTTGCACAATGTGCGTATTTCTATCTACACTAGCAATTACCTTTTGCAGAGCAGTGTTTTTTTCATTTAAATCTATAGTATTTAATGCAACCTGGGCTTGGGCTTTAAGTGCAGCAAGGGGCGTGCGTAATTCATGGGCTGCATCTGCGGCAAATCTGGTTTCTCGTTCAAATCCTTCCTTTAATCGAGATAGTAAATTATTAAGCTCATCGACAACTGGTTTTAGTTCTTTTGGCAGTTTATGAATATTTACAGGATTAAGATTATATTCGGCTCGATTTGCAAGCGCGCTTGCTAAATTTTCTAGACTTTTAATACCATATCCAATTATAAGCCAAATTATAAATCCAGAGATAGGAAAAGAAAAAATTATGATTATCAGGTCATATAAGGCGATTTTTTCTTCTAGCTCAATGCGGGCTTTATATTGATCAGCAATAACGGACTGGATAGTTGTGTTGTGGTCTACCTTTTTTTCATGGAGTGCTTTGTAAGCAACAGTAGTTGTGTTAATAATCTTATCAAGATGTTTATGAATCTCCTTTCTGACTAGGTAAAAATTTAAAAAAGCCGTGATTGTGGCGGTTAATCCGACCGTTAGCAGAAGATATACCAATATAAATTTTCGAATTGAGGATCGCAAAGTTTTTCCTTAGGGGTCTAGAAAAAATAACTTGTGCTTTTTTAGCATAAGTTATTTTTTCTAGACCCCTTAGTATTTATTTTTCCTTCTCTACTAAATAACCGACACCACGAATAGTTTTTATAAAGTCAGGATTTAATTTTTTCCGCAAATTATGAATATGAACTTCAAGTGCATTTGAGTCTAATTCATCATCCCAGCTGTAGATACTTTGCACCAATACTTCTTTAGAAAGAACTTGACCAATGTTTTCAAGAAGTTTATGTAATAAAGCGAACTCTTTTTTAGGAACGCCGATAAGTTTATTATCGATGGTTACAGCGTGTGCAGCCGGATCTAAGGTAATATTTTTATATACTAGTATAGCATCCGCTCTTCCTTGCGAGCGGCGAATTAGTGCTCTAATTCTTGCACTAAGTTCATTTAAATCACATGGTTTAGTCATGTAATCATCAGCCCCGCTGTCTAGACCTGTGACTCTATCGTCAATTGCATCTCTTGCTGTTAGGATAAGAATAGGAGTTGAAATTCCTTTTTCGCGAATTTTCTTTAAGAAGTTCATTCCAGGGATTTTTGGAAGACCTAAATCTAGGATGATTAAGTCAAATGATTCATTAGATACAGCAAGCAATGCACTTTGTCCATCTTTAATCCAATCAACAACAAAGTCAAATTGAATAAGACCAGTTTTTAGGGCGTCACCTAATAACTCATCATCTTCAATTAGTAGTAGTCTCATTATGATTTACTCGATGATGTCTCGACCGAATGCTTGGTGAGGTATATTGCTTGGAGAAATACAAAAATTAACATAAATCCAGCACCACCAAAAAGTTTAAAATTAACCCAGACATCAGTGTCATAAAAGTAGGCAACATAAAGATTTAATGAGCCCATAATTAGAAAATAAATTGACCAAGCAAAGTTTAATCTTTTCCAGATTTTAACAGGAAGTTGAATATTACTATCCATCATTTTTTGAATTAATGGTTTTTTACCAAAGTAATTGGAGCAAAGAAATACGAAAGATGAAATCCAGTAAATTCCGGTCGGCTTCCATTTTATAAACCATGGGTTATGAAAAAAGAGTGTGGCGCCACCTAAAACTAGAATTAAAAACAGGCTAATTAAATGCAGCTTTTCATAACGTTGGTGTTTTATGCGATGAAATACGACCTGAATAACAGAACCTGTCATGGCTAGAGCCGTAGCATAATAGATACCGTAAAATTTGTAGCATATAAAAAATAAAATAATTGGGAAAAAATCAAAAAGTAACTTCATGTAATAATCCGAATGTAGTAAAGAAGATGTTTAAGTATAAGGTTTGGTGTGAAATTTATCCAATAGTTTCTATGAGCAAAATAAATTAGTTGAGCTATACTATATACTAAACTAGCAATAATCCTAGAAAAAGCAGTTGAGATCGTAGCGAGAATGACTAATGTGCTGAATTTTAAGGATTTTTTCATGTT
>Ga0155559_1030_pt1 | contig 9879 bp, 8 predicted proteins | sample RifCSPhighO2_12_FD_107216 | JGI IMG/M metagenome (GOLD analysis project Ga0155559, IMG submission 107216) | Legionellales bacterium RIFCSPHIGHO2_12_FULL_35_11
ACAATCTGAAGTTTTTTTTGACGACGTTATTTTTGTGTCAGTTTGCCGTTTAAATCGCAGCGCAATAGCTGGACTATTGTCAAGATTTAAACGGCAAACTGACACAAAAATAACGTCGTCAAAAAAAACTTCAGATTGTGACCGCGCGCGCAGTATAGCATGAATCAACTAATTTTCACTGCTGATAAGGTTTATATAAAAATAAATATTTTAAACAATTACCCATTGACATTAATAAAAATAATTTTGTAGACTCCAACTCGTTTATATAAGATTATGAATTTCATATACTTCGAAATACTGGACTTTATGACTTTTTCAAAAAGCACTCAAAATTGTCGTCTTTGCGAATAAAGTGAAGCAATCTAGTGGCGTTTAAGGGCCCTAGATTGCTCACTGCCATTAAGTTAAGAAAAACACTGTCATTCCCGCGAAGGGAATCTATTTCTAAGAAGGCACAGTGCCACTTTAGGGATAGATTCCCGCCTTCGCGGGAATGACAAAATCCTTAACTTAATGGCAGTGCCTAGATTGCTTCGCCATCGCTCGTAAAGACGCATTTTAGAACACCTTTTTAAAAGGTCATAAAGTCCAGCGAAATAATTAATCACATATAGTCCAACTTTTTCCCTAATATGCTACATGGAGAGATATGCATGTTAAGTTTTCGTAAAAGAGCAAACCGCTTGCTAGGTTTGGATGTAACATTAAATAACCTTAAAATTTTACAATCATATCAAACCAAGTCCAATTTAGTTCTTGAAAAATACTGTAAAATTAATGTTCCTAGTGGAATTGTTCACAACAACCTAGTCCAAAATATTGATGACTTTTTAAAATATTTATCTAAATTAATAGATAAAATTAACCCTGATACAAATAAAATCAATCTTTTTTTACCAGATTCTTTAACAATTAAACATAAAATTGAAATTAGTAATAAACTAAAAGAAAAAGATATAGAAAAATTTATATTAATGGAGGTCACAAAGTTACTTGCTATCTCTAAAGATGAAGTAACTTTTGGTTATAAAGTTATTAATAAACATCAAGAAATTAACGAAATAGAAATTTGCGCCACAAAACTACAATATATACAACCACAGATTAATACATTAAGTAAATTAGGATTTATTATAAATAGCGTAACTACTGAATCTGATATAATTTTGAAAGTTTTAAAAAATGTAACTATTTCGCAAAATATAGATCACGCAAAAAGTATTTCGGATAAAAAAACACATAAAAATAATGGTCTAATTGTAAAATTAAATAGACACTCATCGAGCTATTCTAATGATCTTTCAACAGGCCAAATCTTAGAGTTTCTAAATAATCAAAACATAATCATTTTATTAGATATAAGTATCAATTACCGTAAAATTTTTATTTTTAAAGATATGAAAATAGTATTAGCAAATGAGGAAATTTCAAAATTAACCCCTATATTCCTCGAAGAATCACTATTTTTTATAAATAGATCACTAAATCATCTGTACTCATTCTCAAAAACTGTACATCTCGATACATTATTTGTAACTGGAGAATTAAGCCTAAATGAAAAATTAATTAAATTTTTAATAAACAATTTGCAAGTAAATGTTTATACCAATAACAATTTTTTTAGATTTAAATATTTAAACAATAAAACTTACCAAGATATTTCACAAGATAAGCACATCCTTATCCAAACTGTAGGATTGACTATTCCTAATGACAATTAATTTAATTTCTTCAAGAGTAAATACTAAATTTAGTAAAACAAAATTGATTATTTTACTAGCTGGAATTATCTGCTTAGTTTGCTTAATATTTTTATATCTAAAAACTAGCCTCTCATTATCTGAACAAGCAAAAGTAAATCAAAAATTATCTGATGATCTGTCTTTGCTAAAAAGTGAGTATCATAAAAAATTAACTCATGAAGCAGTAAAAATAACCAAGAAAAAAAAGCAACATTCTAATGAAATAATTTTACGGACAAATATAAACAGACTATTTCAAGTACATTATGCTAAGTCCATGGAGTTAGCGCAAATAATCCGCGATACAAATAATAGGTTTTTATCAAACACCGGTTTAATTGTTTATGATAATAGGACAAATTCACTTTGGGTTGAAGATAACAGGAATGCTGTGGAAAAAATTGCTAAATTTCTAAATAAAGTTGACATACCGCAGCAACAAATATTAATTGAAGCAAAGCTTGTATATATTTCTAAAAACTCAGCTAAAGATCTAGGAATTAAGTTTGGTATACTAGAACCAGATACCAATAATGATGATAGCAATAAAAACATAAAAAATTTACTAAATATTGATTTAGCAGCATTACCTCTTGAAGCATCACCAGCAACCATCGGTATGGCATTAACTACTTTAAGTCAAAGTATCTTATTAGATATGGAGTTATCAGCATTAGAAAGTGAAGGACTTGCCGAAATAATTGCAAATCCCAAATTACTAGCGACAGATCAAGTGCCAGCAATAATTGAATCAGGTGAAGATATTCCGTACCAGGAATTTACGGTCAGTGGGGCAACCTCTGTTTCATTCAAAAAAGCTGTCTTAAGTTTAAAGGTAGTCCCAAAAGTAACTTATGATGGTAAGCTTATGATGTCATTGGTAATTAATCAAGATTCTGATTCAGGAAAACGAGTTCAAGGTGTACCAATTATTATGACCAAGTCCATTGAAACTGATGTTATAGTAAAAAATGGACAAACTATTGTGTTAGGTGGAGTTTATAAACAAGACAAAAATAACAGCGTAATTAGAGTTCCTTTTTTAGGATACTTACCAATAGTTGGTAATTTATTTAGAAGAACAAGCAGTAAGTTGCGCAATGAAGAATTATTAATCTTTATTACACCAAAAATTTTACATTAAGTGCGCCTTCGCGGCACTGCCATTAAGTTAAGGAATTCCGTTCGGGCTGAGGAGGCGTTTACGCCGTCTCGAAGTCTTGTTGGATAAGCTTCGAGACGGCGTAAACGCCTCCTCAGCTTGAACGGATCGCAGTAAATTTGCACATATATTCCTTAACTTAATGGCAGCGCGCCTTCGCGGGAATGACAAAATCCTTAACTGGCAATGAAGCGAATGCCATTGGGCGTTTACGCTCGTAGCGAGAATGACTGCTTTTTCTAGGATAATCTACAATCCTTCTTTAAATCGCAAAATTCTAGCATAAGCATCTGCTATTCTTGCTTCTTTAATAATCCCTTGTTCAATATTATTTTCAATAATATCAATGATTTTTCCAATATTTACAGGCTCATCTGAAAGTTGATTTCCAAAAATAAACATATCTACCCCAGCATTAATAGACAAAATTATTGATTCTTCTAAACTATACTCATCTGCAATAGCTTTCATTTGCATATCATCACTGATGATAACACCAGAAAAACCTAATTCACTTCTTAGTAACTCAGTCAACACCTTGTAAGATAAAGTTGCGGGCAAACCACTATCATCTAATTTACGGTTAATTATATGCGCTGTCATAATCATAAATTTGTCTGTAATATTTTCTTTAAAAATAATTTGATAAGGCTCTATTTCTTCTACTTGCCAACTGTCAGTAACATCTACAAAGCCTAAATGTGAATCACCACTTGAACTTCCATGTCCCGGAAAATGCTTAAATGATGATCTAATATTTTTTTCTGCAAAAGATTTTTCATAAATTTGTGCAATTTTTGCAACAACCTTAGGGTCACTTGAAAAGCATCTTCCTAAGCTGCCCAATATAGGATTATCTTTATTGATATTAACATCTAAAATTGGTGCGAAAGCTAAATTAAACCCTACATCACTTAATGTAACTGCCATATCTAAAGAAATTTTCTTAATATTATTTTCAGGCATCAAACCAACTTCTTGCGCCGAAAAAGTTTTAGGAAAACCATAGCTTTCTTTTAGTCTATTAACCTTACCACCTTCATAATCAACAGAAATCAACAAAGGAATATCTGCTCTAGAATTTTTTTTATTAGCTAATGAATTATACCTGACAAGATCGCTATTTAATTTTTTCACCTGATCTGGACTTACTATATTTTTTTCAAACGTCTTGGTTTTAAAATTATAATCAAATAAAATAACTCCACCTATCCCATATTCATTTATTTGTCTAACTATCCATGAGTAATCTTCTATCTGTGATCCTTCAAACCCAATTAGCAACATTTGACCTATTTTTTCTCTTAAACTAGTTTTATTCATTTTTTAAAACCTCGCAGAATAATTTTCCATGCGATAATCTTATATCAATACTACTACCAATTGCCACATCCCTACTTTGATATATCGGTTTACCTTCTAACATGACAATTGCGTAACCTCTATCTAAAGTAGCCAATGGACTTACAGCATGTAAGGTAACTAACGAAGACTTCAACCTTTCTTCTGCATCTCGATAATTAATTCTTATCAATTGCAAAAGTTGCTCTTCTAAAACTGCAAGTTTTCCACGAGCCTCCATCAAAAGAGAACGTGGATTTAATGAGTGTATTTTTGCCAATAAAATATGCAATTCCTGATTTTTTATTAGAATGGTTTTCTCAACTACTCTTTGCATATGAATTTCTAAATAATCTAATTTTTGCCAATGCGCAGCTATCATCCTATCTGGAGAAGTTATTTTTTTTATTTCATGCTGCAGAAGCATATTTTGATTGCGCAAAAATAACCGCATTGCATACTCGATGTTACCTAGCAGCTGATTCAAATACATAAGCAACTCCTCTTTATTAGGAGTAACTGCTTCCGCAGCAGCTGTTGGAGTGGCAGCTCTCAAGTCAGCAACAAAATCAGCTATAGTAAAATCAATTTCATGACCAACTCCTGAAACAACCGGGATATTGCTCTCAAAAATAGCATAAGCTAGTCTTTCATCATTAAAAGACCACAAGTCCTCCAAACTACCACCACCTCGCGCGATAATAATTACATCCGCGAGATTATCCGCATTAGCCTTTTTAACACTTGCAACTAATTGAGGAGTTGCCGATTTCCCTTGAACATCACTAGGATAAACAATTACCCTTGCTAAGGGATAACGCCGTTTTAAAGTTGTTAGAATATCCTGTAAAGCTGCGCCACTACTTGAAGTAATAATACCAATACAATTCGGAAACTTAGGAATAACTTTTTTTCTGGCTATATCAAAAAGTCCGGCTACCTGTAATTTAGTTTTTAATAACTCAAATAACTTATGCAAATCACCTAAGCCGTCTTCATTTATCAATTCAACGATTAATTGATAATCACCTCTTGCTTCATACAAACTAAGATGGCCACTTGCAATAACTTGCTGACCATTTTGTAAAGTTAACCCTGATTTAAGTTGTCTGTTTTTAAAAAATACACATCTAATCTGTGCGGTTTCATCTTTTAAAGTAAAATATAAATGTCCTGAAGCTGGTTTACTTAAATTAGACACCTCACCACCAACTAAAACTTCACCAACTTCATCTTCAAGCAATATTTTGATTTTGCGATTTAATTGACTAACGGTGAGTGCCTGCATTTCCTATCCAACTATACTATAACCTGCATCAACAAATAAGGTATGTCCACGAATCATATCCGCCTCTGGTAAACACAACAAATATACACTATTTGCAACATCATCTGGAACAAGAGGCCTATCAGCAAGAGCATGCGCTTGGTACTCAGATAATAATTGATCCCGATTAGGAAAATACTTTAATGCATCTGTATCGACAACACCTGCTGAAACAGTATTTACTGTTACCCCATACTCCGCCATTTCAATACTTAAAGATCTAACTAAAGCCTCTAAGGCAGCTTTTGATGCACCAATAAATCCATAGTTTGGAATGGCTCTCTCTGCCCCAAGGCTTGATAATGCAATAATCCGTCCACCTGGCCCCATCAGGGTTTTCGCTTCCCGGGTCAAATGATTGAGAGCCAAAGCATTCGTCTCCATACACCAACGCCAATGCTTAGTCGACATTTGTAAAGTTGGCTTTAATACACCACTAGCAGCATTACTAACTAAAATATCAAGTTTAGCAAAATGCTCGCAAAACCCCAAAAACAACTCCTTAACAGATTGCTCATCAGCAACATTAACTTGAAAAGCATAAGCTTGCTGACCCAAATCATTAATCTCGGAAATCAACTTACTAGCTTCATCTGAACTATTATAATAGCCGATAACAATATCAACCCCCGATTTAGCTAATTTCAAAGCAGCAGCTCGACCAATTCCTCGAGCTCCCCCAGTGATTAAAGCCACCTTACCTTCTAAAACTTTAAGCATGCTAACTCCAAATCAAATCCTGTAAAATATAAAATATAATCAAAAAAGTACATAGTTTTCAGGGCTGTCTCATCAAATAATATAGACGGGGCGTAGGTTGGGCCTTGGCCCAACGATAAAAAAGCTGCATTTTTTGTTGGGCCAAGGCCCAACCTACACGCCAGCATTGATTAATTTGATGCGACAGCCCTGACATAGTTTTTCCCGGAACTTGTTTTTATTCACCTATGTTTATACAATAGTCATCCTTAAAAATACCGAATTATGAGTTTTAATGAAACAAGCATGGTTTAAAAACACGATAAATATTGCCTCTTTATTCTCTTTTCGCATGCTAGGCTTATTTCTCTTAATTCCTGTATTCACAGTTTTCGCTAATAATTTATCTAATGCAACCCCGGCAATGGTCGGTTTTGCACTAGGAGCTTATGGCCTAACGCAAAGCATATCACAAATACCTTTTGGTATATTATCTGATAAATACGGACGCAAACCAATAATTTCTATCGGTTTTATATTACTGTTAATTGGTAGCCTTATCGGTGCCTACACCACATCAATTGAAGGAATGATTTTAGCAAGATCTTTACAAGGAACTGGAGCAATAGGCAGTGTTTTAATAGCATTGCTTAGCGACCTCACAAACGACTCAGATAGAACAAAATCTATGGCTGTAATTGGCAGCACAATAGGAATATCTTTCAGTATTGCCATAATATTAGGCCCATATATTACACGCCTCTTTGGCCTCCCAGGAATTTTTGAGTTAACAGCTATTTTAGCAGTTCTAGGATTGATTATTACTCACTCAATAATCCCCTCTCCTAAGAAAATTAATTTAAATACCAATAAGGTTAAATTTAAAGAAATATTATTCAATAAACATTTAATGCGGTTAAATGTCGGAATATTTTTTCAGCATTTTCTATTAACAGCTACATTTTTTGCAATTCCACTTTTACTTCAAGAACAAGTCAAATCAAACAATCTTAATTCTTTATGGCATTTTTATTTACCACTTGTAATTGGTAGTTTTCTATTAATGGTCCCGGCTATAGTTTTTGCTGAGCGAAAAAATAAAATTAAAATAATTTTCAATTTATCCGTATTAGTAACTTTATTAGCACAAATATTTCTATATTTCACCTATAATTCTTTTAGTTTTGTCTGTGTATTTATGTTTCTATATTTTGTTGCATTTAACATTCTAGAAGCTAATTTACCTTCTATTGTTTCACGTCAAGCAAACATGAATAACCGCGGCTCTGCTATGGGTATTTACTCAAGTTGTCAATTTTTAGGAATTTTTGCCGGTGGCAGTATGGCTGGGTTACTATTTCAATGGAATGGTTACCAAGCAATTTTTCTATTTAACACTTTAATATCATTCATATGGTATATTATATCTTGGTTTATGCAACCGACCAATTACCAACTTATAGTATCAATACCTTATGCTTCTAAAATTAATGATATTAACCAGTTAACTAAACAATTAGGTTCATTAGCTGGAGTCTGTCATGCGTTAATTAACGAACAAGATAAAGTAATTCATCTTAGAGTAAAAAAATCACTCTACATAGATGGTAGTGCAGAAAAATTGTTCCCTAACCACTAACAACTTCACACTGCTTTGCTGCAACTCGCAACATAGCATTACCTCTGGGTTGTAAATGATATGAAACATCTTTAACTTCAACTCCGAAATTTGCTTGATTTAAATCCAATAATATTGGCCCTAGCAAAGAAGAAGGGTTGCCATTTGCGTCAACTAAAGGAAATATTCTAACTTCTTTCGCCACTCTTGCTAATTCTTTAATAATTGTTAAATAATATTCTGCAGCATGCAAATCTGAGTTACCAAAAAAATTATTAGCAACCAAAGCAAAATCAAATTCAAAATTTTCAAATGGTAACTCTTGCGTTGCAATAGCAAGATAACGGCCATCTTGTAGCCCAAGCTCATAATCGGCTAAAAAATCATCTATTCCATTGCGCCTTGCCGCCACTAATTTATCAATACTTCCATATCTACTAACGTCAATGTTATCAAGATGTTGACATAACTCAGAAAGACGTTTCGCAAAAGTTTCGTCTATTTTTTTTTCAATTTCACTTTTAGATAATGCGTACCACGGATCGCAACTAATGCAACGATTAGACCTTTTATGTAAATCTGAATTAAATGAGCTAGCTCCACAATTGTATTCTAAAAAACGTTTGTTTAAATCAATTTCGGATAAACCAAACATATCTTTATATTCAGCAAGCTGCTGACCCCACAATACTAGTCTCCGCATTTTATATCACTCTAATATCAGTTTTAAAAGAGTATAACAATGCTAAACCATCTTCACAATCATCTTCTCGCACTGTATAGTTTAGGGTCTGTTAACATTAGATAGTATGAAGGATAAGGGAACTCCCAATAACTTTAATGCTATATAAAATAATTTAAGGACCTCTATGAACGCAAACGACATAGTTATAGTAGCAGCGAAACGCACCCCTCAAGGCAATTTACTTGGCAGCTTATCTTCATTGACTGCTCCTGAACTTGCTAGCCAAGCTCATCTTGCAGCTTTACAAGCAGCGCAAATTAGTGAAAATGATATTGATGAAGTAATAAGTGGATGCGTCCTACAAGCAGGCATTGGACAAGGGCCAGCAAGACAAGCAGCAATTGGGGCTAATATCCCTGTTTCTACTGGCGCAACCACCATAAATAAACTCTGTGGTTCAGGAATGAAAGCTGTAATGCTAGCACATGATCTAATTAAAGCTGGTTCGGCTCAAATAATCTTAGCTGGCGGTATGGAAAGCATGAGTAATGCTCCATATTTATTAAAAAAAGCGCGTGAAGGATATAGACTGGGGCATGGCGAGCTCAAAGATAGTATGTTTCTAGATGGATTAGAAGATATTTATCAATCTGGTACCCTAATGGGGCACTATGCAGATATTACTGCAAAAAAATATAACTTCTCCCGAGAAATGCAAGATGAATTTGCAAAATCTTCCATGACACGCGCACTAGAGTCCCAAAGAAATAATGAATTTGCAGAAGAAATAACTCCCATTACCATTAAATCTCGAAAAGACGAAACAGTCATCACGCGAGATGAAAATCCAAGCGAAGATAAAATATCAAAAATATCTAGATTGAAACCTGCTTTTGATCAAGGAGGGACTGTTACAGCGGCAAGCAGTAGTTCGATTTCCGATGGAGCAGCAAGTCTAATTTTAATGAGTGCGGCAAATGCTAAAAAAAGAGGATTATCACCTCTTGCAAGAATTGTAAGCCATGCTACATTTTCTCAAGAACCGCAATGGTTTACAACTGCCCCAGTTAATGCCATTAAACATGTTCTTCAAAAATCAAACTGGAATACAGATGATGTAGATCTTTTCGAAATAAATGAAGCTTTTGCTGTTGTTACAATGGCAGCTATCAAAGATTTAGAGTTAAATCCAAATAAAGTAAATATCCAAGGTGGTGCTTGCGCTCTTGGCCATCCAATTGGTGCTACCGGTGCAAGAATACTTGTAACTTTAATCCACTCTCTAATACGTTTAAATAAAAA
>Ga0155559_1020_pt1 | contig 9526 bp, 9 predicted proteins | sample RifCSPhighO2_12_FD_107216 | JGI IMG/M metagenome (GOLD analysis project Ga0155559, IMG submission 107216) | Legionellales bacterium RIFCSPHIGHO2_12_FULL_35_11
TGGCGCACAATAGATTCCCGCATTCGCGGGAATGACAGTGTTTTTCTTAACTTAATGGCAGTGGGCATTCGTAGTAGAGCTCAACTGCTTTTTCTAAGATACTTTTTTTTAGTCTATTATATATATATGTTTGTATGAATGTTGGTGTAATTACTATGGGTAAATGGGATGATTGGGTGAATGATGCAAAGATAAAAAAGATACAAAAGATACAAAAAGAAATACAAGAGATTGGTGCTACATGGAAGGATGGCATTATTGGCTTTATGGAAACAAATAATGCAGGAGAGAATAATTTTCGTTCTTGTGTGGATATAAAAGGCGCATTTACGAACAGGTGTTTTGAACGATTTGCATATATAGTTCCTAGTGTTGATGATTTTAAAAAAGATGTAAAGAGTAGAGGTTTCTCGCAACATTTGCAAGATGTATTGGATAGCGTGCGTCCAGCTATATTTGACAATAATGGTAATTTACTAAATACAGTGGTTAATGCCATCGGTGATGATCAATATAGTAGACTTCAATATGCAGGGAAAGAAGATGTAAATTGTTCGATAGAGGTAATGTTTAGACAAGCAATATTGAGTAGTTATGCTCAAGCACTATATGATAAATGTCCAAAAGAAGGTCAGCCTGTTTTTTATGAACAATATTCTAACAAAATCCAGGAGATTATTAGTAAAACAAAAACATCTACTGTAGCAAAGTTAGCCGAACCTATTGAGTATATAAACCTTCAAAATGCTACTAAAAATTTGCGAAAGTTAGTTGCGGATGGAGTAAGCAAAAACCTTGTACAAGACAGATCAACATACCCGCACTTCAACGACGATTTAAGTGATATATGTGATATGTGCAGTGATAATGTGAGTAAATATGATGATATATTGACGAAGTTTACAAATATAGTTAAAGAGTTATCATCGCAATTAAATACAAAATCACCAGCAGACAAGAGTGAAGAAAAAAGTAGCTTCGTGTATTCATTTGTCAAATATCTAGCTGATTATTTCGGTTTTTTCCAAAAGACTGAGGAAAAATTATATAATCAGCTTATTAAGTTAGGGGTACAATATAAGTTTGAATTGACACCAGCTAAGGATGTCGTTAAAACAGAAGAAAACGTAGAAGAAAACAATATAAAAGAAAATAATTCGATTATATCCAAAGGACCGTAGTTAATTGCCTAACCAGGGCCTACGCATGAAAAATATTATGCTGTCGTTGCGAACGAAGTGAAGCAGTCCAGATCGATTTTCAATTAGAATGCCGATTTGGATCGCTAACACTGTAAATAATTTTTCGAAATTATAAATTGTGATACAATGCCGCAGCTAATTTCTAGAGAATTTTTATGTTTCCAATTATCGCTTTAGTGGGTAGACCAAATGTAGGCAAGTCTACTTTATTCAACCGTATCACCAAAACTCAAAATGCATTAGTTGCTGATTTTCCTGGTTTGACCAGAGATCGGCAATATGGGGATGCAAAATTTGGGAATAAAGCATTTATAGTTGTGGATACAGGCGGTATCGGCGTAGATGATATTGCAGTTGATAAATTAATGTCTAAGCAGTCTGAATTAGCCTTAGATGAATCTGATTTAATTTTCTTTTTAGTTGATGCTCGCTCTGGACTTACGCCAGTAGATATTGATATCGCTAACAACATTCGACGATTAGGGAAAAAAATTTTTTTAGTTGTTAATAAAATTGATGGATTGGATGAAGAGATAGCCTGCTCAGATTTTAGATCTTTAGGATTTGACAATATTTATGGAGTTTCTGCTACGCATGGTAGAGGTTTAAATAGTTTACTCCAAGAAGTGACATGTGATTTTGCTCCTGCCTGTGACGGTGAGATAGATCCAAACACGATTAAAATTTCTTTTATTGGTAGACCAAATGTAGGTAAATCTACTCTAGTAAATCGTATTTTAGGTGAAGAAAGGGTTATTGTTTATGATATGCCAGGCACTACTAGAGATAGTATTGAAATACCATTTGAGCGTGAAAATCAAAAATATACTTTAGTCGATACAGCTGGAATCAGAAGACGTTCAAGAGTTGATGAGAAGATTGAGAAATTTTCGGTAATAAAAACTCTTCAGTCAATCAAAGAATCAAATGTCTGTTTAATGTTACTTGATGCCACAGAAGGCCTAACAGATCAAGATATGCATCTCTTAGGATTCATTATTGAATCAGGGCAAGGATTAGTTATTGTTGTGAATAAGTGGGACGGTTTGGATGAAGAATACAAAGAGAAAGTTAAAGAAACATTAAGTCGCCGATTACATTTTGCAAAATTAGCTAAAATTAAATACATTTCTGCCCTGCATGGAAGTGGTGTTGGATTGCTATTTAAAGATATAATGCAGGCTTATAGGTCAGCAATGTTAGATTTATCTACTCCTAAGTTGACCAGAATATTAAGAGATTTAACAACTAAGCATCCTACACCTCTAGTGAGAGGAAGAAGAATCAAGCTACGTTACGCACATGCTGGTGGGCATAATCCACCAATTATTATTATTCATGGTAATCAAGTAGACGAACTGCCAGATAGTTATAAAAGATATTTGAATAATGCATTTATAGATGAATTGCAGTTGATAGGTACTCCATTAAGGCTAGAATTTAAAGGCAGTGTTAATCCATACAAAGATAAAAAAAATAAGCTCACCGAACGCCAGATTAAGCGCCGAGCAAGATTGTTAAAACGAGAAAAGCGTAGATCATAGATCTCAACAATACGTTCGGAACGACGGTACTTTTTTAATGGGACAGCCCAGGGCCTACGCATGAAAAATATTCTGACGTCTTTGCGAACGAAGTGAAGCAATCCAGATCGATTTTCAATTAGAATGCCGATCTAGATTGCTTCGCTAACACTCGCAATGACGGCATGTATGTCTTTATGTTTACATTGTAAACTATTCATGCGTAGGCCCTGGCTTTAGATGGTAGTATTTGGCTTTTCATGAGTTCTCTGGAGATTAAATTGATTTGAATTTTTTCAGAGAATTGGCCTAAAAGTTAGCCTGAAGAAGAGCTGATTTAGAAAATGTTTATCTATTCAATGAGTTACAACTAAGACTTGGCGGAGAGACAGGGATTCGAACCCTGGGAAGGTTGCCCTTCAACGGTTTTCAAGACCGCCGCATTCGACCGCTCTGCCACCTCTCCGCTGCAAATTCTATAACAGTAGTAATATTAATGCAAATACTAATTTAATATTTTATTGAATATTTTTTGATTGCAACTACAAAGTTTGCTTAATTTGTTTTGGCTCAGAATGATATGTTGCTATATACACTTTTTTGTTATCTTCAGCAGCCTGCTCTAATCCTAAATTTAAGTCTGCATAGTACACTATAGCTAATGCTTCTTTTGCACTTGGTGCTGTAGGATAAGTTCTTAGAAGATAATTCGCTCTTTCAATTGCTGCTACAAACATTTTTCTCTCATATTGATATAATGCTGTATTTAATTCCCTTTGGGCAAACATATTCCGCAGATAAATCATATGTTGCAGAGCATTTGGTTTATACTGGCTTTGCGGAAATCTTTGAACTAATGTTGCAAAGTCAGAGTATGATTGTGACATAGTACCAGGATCACGCCAGGATAAATCCATAGGTAAAATAGTCGCTAATGCTCCACGCACTTGATTGAAATTAGCCATACCTTTCATGTAGTGAGCATAATCAACTCTTTTCGATCTTGGATATAAGTGGATAAATCTTTCTGCGGTTGCCGCTGAAGATGGAAAATCATCTTTCTCATAATATGCATAGATGAGATTTAATTGTGCCTGCTCAGCATAATCATTAAAAGGATACATTGTATCCAATGCCTCAAATTTCTTTATAGAGTCAGAATATTGCTTCTTAGATAAATCTTGCAGTCCATTATTATATAATTGTTTTGCGCTCATTCCAGCAAACGGATTTTTTTCATCCTCTGCTGCAGTGCTCCACCAGTGTTTACAGGCTGTTAATGAGGAAAAAATGATACAAGCAAGAAAAGTTCTGCTAATTATTTTTGATGATGTTTTTAACCTTTTCATAATATTTTTACCGTTAAATCGCTGTTATTGCTTCAAAATTATCTTGTTTTGTCTTTTTATTTGTGATCTGTGGTATTAAAAAGTCAAATAAACTTCTTAGTTCCCCAGATAATAAGGTTAACTCAGCATCATGGTGAGAATTATTATCTATATCAAGTTTATTTGCTTCATGAAATTCATCAACTAAGTAATCTAAGCATTTTAATCGCTTAAAGACTAAATCTTGAGTTAGAGTAAATTGGATTCGCTCATTCCAGACAAGTTCAACTTCCGCGGCTACAAGACCTTGAGATAGTAATGAATCTACTTCGTCAGCTGGTAATTCATATCCCTTACAATTAAATTGTTTTTTCTCGTTATCTGCAGAAAATAAAAGACAGTTTGCAGCTAGGTCAATATTTTTTGGAAGAGAAGCAGGATTTTTAATCCAACTGGTAAAAAGTACTGCTAGATTACTTTCAGTGTTTACTGGTTCTAATTTAATGCCTGGTATAGATTTCCGAAGAAGAGCTATAAGTTGTGATGCTTGAGTCGAGCTACTGCTATTTATTATTAAGCGCTTACTTATTGAGTCAACAATGGCTGGTAATCTTTTTTGTAAACAAAATGCTTTAGGCAACAAGTCAAACTCAATATCTTCTGCTAATTGACCTTTTTCAGCTCGCTTAACAGGGAATCCTCTTTCCGCTTCAAGAGTTTGGATTTTTTCTGCTAGATATCTGTTAATTACACTTTTTGGTAGTATTCTTTCTTCCTTTCCTAAACAAATTAATGAAGTCCCTGTTATTTCATATACTAATTCATCAGTAACAGCAGGTACCCAACCAAAAGTAAATCTAGCATGAGCTGGGCATGGTTTTAGACGTTCATCTTTTAGACAATTAAGTAATTCTTCACTGTTATCTAATTCATACTGATAAATTAGAGCATTATTAAACCACATATGTAACTACCGCCGTTCTTATTAATTTAAATGTCATGTAGCATAACTCAACTATTGCCAGTTGACAATTGATGAGCATAGCTAATATAGTCAAGAGCAATAGTTAAGACCAATATGTTTTTCGAAATTCCTGCTAGATTTAAGAAACTATGGAGAAAGTTATGTTATTGCAAAAGGAACACTCTTGCTTATTACTGATTGATGTTCAGGAAAAATTGACTCCGCTTGTTTTAAACCCCGAAAAACTCATTTCAAACTGCCAGTGGATAATGAGATTAGCTAGTGAGTTAGATGTGCCTTTATTAGTAAGTGAACATTATAGTAAAGGTCTGGGATCTACAATTGAACCATTAAGAAAAATAATGCCCGGGAAAACAGATATAGATAAAGTGCATTTTTCTTGTTATCGTGATAATTCATTTTTAAAATATTGGCAAAATATTAATAAAAAGCAAGCCGTAATTGTTGGGATTGAGACGCATGTCTGTGTTCTGCAAACGGCACTTGATTTATTGCAAGCTGGATATGAAGTTTTTGTAGTTGTTGATAGCGTTAGTGCTAGGTATCAAATTGATCATCAGTTTGGCTTAGAACGGATGAAATCACAAGGTGTGCAGCTTGTAACACTAGAAATGGTTTTCTTTGAGTGGATGGATCAAGCCGGTACTGCGGCTTTTAAAGATTTAAGTAAAGCTTTTTTAAAGAATGGTAATTAACAGAGGTAGGTTAAATGGATTTACGAAAGCAAGTCGCGGTAATTACTGGTGGTTCTTCTGGGATGGGACAGGCGTGCGCTTATTATTTGAGTAATCTTGGCGTTGAGACTGTTATTTGGGATATAAATATTGAAAATGTAGCATTTTCAGCATTTAATTGTGATGTAAGTAGCTCAGAATCAGTCACTCACGCCCTCGCAAATACTATTGAAAAAGTAGGAACTCCACGAATATGTATAAATTGTGCTGGCATTGCTCCAGGAAAGAGAATGGTTGGCAAAGATGGGGCTATGCCGCTTTCTGATTTTCAAAAAGTAATTAATATTAATTTGGTTGGTACTTTTAATGTGATGCGGCTGGTTACAGAGGCTATGTTAAAGTTAGAAGTAATCCCACACTCTGATGAGAGAGGAGTAATAATTAATACCGCATCAATTGCTGCTTATGAAGGTCAAATAGGTCAAATGGCATATAGTGCATCGAAGGGAGGAGTGGTTAGCATGACTCTTCCTGCCGCGAGGGAGCTAGCAAAGCATGGTATTCGAGTAAATACGATAGCTCCTGGTCTTATTGCAACACCGATGTTAAAAGGCATGCCAGCTGAAGTTCAAGAAAGTTTAGTTGCTTCTTCTGTTTACCCGAAAAGACTTGGTTATCCAGAAGAGTTTGCAAAACTTGCAGCACACATAATTGAAAATCAGTTTATAAATGGTGAGGTTATTCGATTAGACGGAGCAGTTAGGTTAGCACCAAGGTAGTTTTAAAACATTGGACAACTTTTTTTAAGAACACTTACAAGGATGCAAATGATTATGAAAATCACCAAAACTACTAATCATAGATGGATAGTAATTTGTTTGTTGTTTGTCATAACGGCAATTAACTATATAGATAGATCATCAATTTCATATGCAATTACTGCTATTTCGGATGAGTTTACTATTGATAGTAGAGATATTGGTTTGATTTTAGGTGCATTTGGAATAGGCTATGTTTTTACTACATTGATAGGTGGTATTTGCGCAGATCTTTACGGAGCTAAAAAGACTTTTTTAATTTCTATTTTCTTTTGGAGTTTGGCATTGGTTTTTACAGGTGCGGCGTCTGGTGTAATTATGCTAATCGCAGCACGGGTAATTTTAGGTTTGGCAGAAGGGCCTAATTTCCCTGCTATGACTCGCGCTATAAGTGATTGGCTTCCTGAAAGAGAGCGTAATCGGGCATTATCATTTGCTCTAATTTCCGTTCCTTTGGCATTAGCTGTAGGCTCTCCTTTATCTGCCTTCTTAATTGAAAATTATACTTGGCGTGGAGCGTATTATATTCTAGCTGTAATTTCCTTTATTTGGATTCCAGTCTGGCTACTTTTATTTAATAATAAACCGGATGATTCACGTTTTGTAAATAAGGCGGAGCTTGATTATATTAATTCAGATAATACGATAATATCGAAGCTTGAAAATTCAGAAAAACCATGGAAAGTTTTATTATTTAATAAAACTTTGCTAGTAAATAATTTTGCATTTTTTGTTTTTGGATATTATTTATTCTTTTTTATGACTTGGATGCCTAGTTATTTGAAGAAAGTTTACCAGCTTGATTTAATGCAAATTGGTTATTATGCAATGTTACCGTGGATTTTCGCGGCTATTTTAATGTGGGTGGTTGGGACTTTATCTGATTTTCTGTATAAAAAAACAAAATGTCTTAGAATTTCTAGGACCTATCCTATATTCTTTTCTCATTTATTAGCGGCAATTTCAATTATCCCTATAATTTTTCAACCAAGTTTAAATGTTGCAATGGTATTTTTATCCTTGGCAGTTGCTTTTGCAATGAGTGCAAACGCAGCATATTATGCAGTAAATATTGATATTGCTAAAGAGAGAGCAGGAACTTCATTGGGAGTCATGGAGGTATTATTAGCAATTTCAGGTTTCGTATCGCCATATTTAACAGGCGTTATTATTTCGATTATGGGACAATTTAGTGTTGCATTCGTACTATTGTCAATATTAGCTTTTGCTGCATCGTTATTAACAATTTTATTTCATAATAAATAGCTGAATAAGTTCATAACTCATTTTATACAAGTTTATGCAATAATTTCACTTTCTTCTCTTTCGGCAAATTCAAGCATTTTATTAGCAATATTATCGTAATTTATTTTATATTTATTATTGATGATTTCTTCTTTGATTATTTCAACTTTAATAGCTTCTATTTCACTTGATTTTGAAATATCTTTTAGTAGTTTTGCTATAAAGCCAGGCTTATTTGAATTTAGTTTGCTCATGCTCAATCCTAAGAGTTATAATTCCAATGACTTTAAAACTAAGATCTCCGTAAAGGATTGATATTCAGTACGTAAGTCTTAATTTATACACTTATCGGCAGGTTTTGGAAAAACTTTAGGAATTCGCATGAAAAATTCTGAAAATTTATTTATTAAGGCAAAAAAAATTATACCAGGTGGAGTTAACTCACCAGTTAGGGCATTTAAGGGGGTTGGTGGTAACCCAGTTTTTTTAAAAAAAGGTGAAGGGGCTTATTTAATAGATGTTGATGAAAATCGTTATCTTGATTATGTTGGCTCATGGGGACCTCTAATTCTTGGACATTGTCATCCGAAAGTAAGCGCTGCAGTCAAAATAGCATTAGAAAATGGAGTTAGTTTTGGAGCACCGACAGAAGTTGAAATTCAGCTTGCTGAAAAAATCATTAGTATAGTTCCAGCTATTCAAAAAGTTAGAATGGTAAATTCTGGGACAGAAGCAACTATGACGGCGATTAGACTAGCTAGAGGATTTACTGGAAAATTTAAGATAATAAAATTTAATGGTTGTTATCATGGGCATAGTGATGCTCTTTTAGTTAAAGCTGGTTCTGGATTGTTGACATTAGGAATACCTTCTTCATCAGGAATTTTATCAGGTGCTACGGAGCATACATTAACTGCTGATTATAATGATTTTGAACAGGTGGAAAATATTTTTAGAAGTTCACCAGATGAGATTGCGGCAATCATTATTGAGCCAATTGCTGGTAATATGGGGCTAATAAAGCCATCTCCTGGTTTTTTAGAAGGATTACGTGAGTTATGTGATAATTATAAGTCATTATTAATATTTGATGAGGTTATGACAGGTTTTCGTGTAGCTCTTGGCGGAGCAGAAGAAGTTTATAATGTACGTCCTGATTTAGTTACTCTAGGAAAAATAATTGGTGGTGGTCTGCCGGTAGGCGCTGTAGGAGGTAGAACTCAAATAATGGATATGCTTGCTCCGGAGGGGAATGTTTATCAAGCTGGAACTTTATCTGGAAATCCATTAGCAATGAGTGCTGGTTTAGCTTGTCTTAGTGAATTAGAGCGCCCTGGTTTTTATAATGAGTTATCTCAAAAAAGTTCTTTATTAATTAAATCATTAGCAGAAGTATGTTTAGAATTAAATATCCCTTTTTGTGGTTCTTATGTTGGCGGGATGTTTGGTTTTTGTTTTAATAATTTAGTCGAATTACGAAATCTAGAAGATATATCTACATCTGATGAAGATTTATTTAGAAAATTTTATCATGCAATGTTAAAAGAAGGGGTTTACTTTGCTCCTTCTATGTTCGAAGCAGGGTTTATGTCTTGTATGCATAGTATAGAGGATATTGAATTTACTAAACATGCTGCTAGAAAGGTGTTAGGAAAAATTTTAGTGGGCATAAAAAATTAAAATTGATTATCTTTTTCACTGTTAGTGACTCTGCTAACTTTCAATTATGAGGTAACAAGAAATGAAAAACA